>JACCDQ010872953.1_pt1 | contig 14791 bp, 15 predicted proteins | sample 7446031 | NCBI WGS metagenome assembly JACCDQ01 (sample SAMN15323442, study PRJNA562643) | freshwater metagenome | isolation source: river surface water | place: USA:Blue River Watershed | collected 2017-08-17
GGCAAGAGCCTGGACAAAATGGTGGGAGACCAATCGGTTCAAAAACTCATGGCCAAGATCACGGCTTCGGGCACGGCAGAGTGGGTTCGCAGCAATCTGGTGAGGGAGTTGCCGATTTGAGCTTTGCTACAATCATGCACTCTATCTCGGGGTGTAGCTTAGCCTGGTAGAGCGCTACGTTCGGGACGTAGAGGCCGGAGGTTCGAATCCTCTCACCCCGACCAGCAGGTCATATCGAGACCCGCAAGTTCACTGAACTTGCGGGTTTTTTGTTGCCTGAGCCTGGCAACAACAGGCCACTTATTTTTTGATCGCGGCGCACTTGCCATCGGCCAGGCTTTGGAAGGCTTCCTCACCCTTGACCGTGCCCTTGAGGTGGTAGTAATCCCAAGGAGCTTTGGACTCTGAGGGCTTCTTCACCTGGAACAGGTGCATGTCGTGGACCATCCGACCATCCGGGCGCAGCTTGCCGTTTTTGGCAAACATGTCGTTGATCGGCGTGTCCTGCATCTTTTTGAGTACCGCTGCCGTGTCGTCGGTCCCTGCGGCCTGCACGGCCTTGAGGTAATGCATGACGGCGGAATAGACCGAGGCATGATTAGAGTTGGGCTTGCGCTTCATCTGGGCTTCATAGCGCGATGCCCATTGGCGCGATTCGTTGTTCAAGTCCCAATACCAAGCTTCCGTCAGGTACAGGCCTTGGGCCACATCCAACCCGACAGCATGAACGTCCGTGATCAGCATCAGCAGTGCCGCCAGATTCTGTTTGCGCGTCAAACCGAATTCGGCCGCTGCCTTGATGCTGTTGACCGTATCGCCACCGGCGTTGGCCAGCCCAACGACTTTTGCACCCGAGGTCTGGGCCTGCAACAGGAAAGACGAGAAATCGCTGGTGCTCAAGGGGTGGCGCACCGCTCCCTTGACCGTGCCTCCGGACTGTTTGACCACATCTCCGGTGTCTTTTTCCAGCGAATGGCCAAAGGCGTAATCGGCCGTCAGGAAGAACCATGAATCCCCGCCGTCCTTGACGATGGCTTTGCCCACCACCTTGCTCAGCGCAATCGTGTCCATGAGGTAATGGATGCCGGTCGCCGGCGAGCAGTCCTCATTGGTCAGGCGCGCAGTGGCAGCCCCCGTGGTGATGGTGATTTTGTTTTTTTCCTTGCCCAGGGCCTGAATGGCCAGAGCCACAGAGGAGTTCAGGTTTTCGACCGAGATGTCCACATCTTCACGGTCAAACCAACGCAGGCCGATGCCTTTGGCGATGTCAGGTTTGTTCTGGTGATCGGCGTTGACGACTTCGATGGGTTTGCCGAACATCTTGCCGCCAAAATCCTGAACCGCCAGGCGGGCTGCCACCAAGGCACCCTGCCCGCCGTAGTCGCTGTAGACCCCTGAAAAGTCGGTCAACACCCCAATCTTGACGGAATCACCCGACAGTTTGCCCTGCTGGGCTTGCGTGGCTTGCTGCGCGAACAGGGCAGCCACGACCAGGGCTACGCTGCGCAATTTCTTCGAACCGATCATCTGCTTGTCTCCTCTTGAAATGAACGACCACGGAAAACTGCCGTGCTGTCGTGGAGCAAACGATAGCCTCATTCACCAAAACCTGCTGTCACCCCGCTTTACAGGATGCTCGGGAACCCACATGATGAATTCCTTGGTATTCAAAAAAAGGAGCCATCATGGCCGAACCACAGGGAGGGGGACTGGTGCGCAGCGGACAGGTTGAAGACGCGCCAGTCGTTGTTTATGTACAGCAATTGCTTGAGCAAGCCATTGCTCAGGGCGCGTCCGATCTTCATTTCGAGCCCTACGAGCAGCATTACCGGGTACGCCTGCGCATTGATGGGCAGCTGCGGGAAGCCTCCACCGCGCCGCTGGCCTTCCGCGATCGCCTGGCCGCCCGCATCAAGGTCATGGCCAGGCTCGATGTGGCGGAAAAGCGCCTGCCACAGGACGGTCGCATGCGCATGCGCTTGCCCAATCAGCGCGAACTCGACCTGCGGGTCAGCACCCTGCCCACGCTGTACGGCGAGAAGGTGGTGGTGCGTGTGCTCGATGCCCGGCAGGCCCAGCTGGATCTGGGCACCCTGGGTTACGAGCCTGAAGACCTGGCGCTGCTCCAACAAGCCATCCACCGCCCGCACGGGATGGTGCTGGTCACCGGCCCCACCGGCTCTGGCAAGACCCAATCGCTGTACGCCTGCCTGAACCTGCTCAACACGAGCGAGGTCAACATCGCCACGGTGGAAGACCCCTGCGAAATCCAGATGAGCGGCATCAACCAGGTCAATGTGCAGGACAAACCTGGACTGGGTTTCGCGGTGGCTTTGCGGGCATTTTTGCGGCAGGACCCCGACATCCTGATGGTGGGTGAAATCCGGGACCTGGAAACCGCACAGATCGCCATCCAGGCGGCACAGACCGGGCATTTGGTGCTGTCGACGTTGCACACCAACGATGCCCCGGCCACGTTGGTGCGTCTGCGCAACATGGGGGTGGCGCCTTACAACATTGCCGCCAGCGTGTCGCTGGTCACCGCCCAGCGCCTGGTTCGTCGTCTTTGCCCCCAGTGCCGTGAACCATCCACCCTCTCGGCCGCGGCATTGCAGCAGGCGGGGCTTGCGCAAAGTCTGCTCGGTGCCAGCGATTACCAGGTCTACACCCCCAAAGGCTGCGATGCTTGCCACAAGGGCTTCAGGGGCCGGACCGGGATCTTCCAGGTCATGCCAGTGAGCACGGCCATGCAAGAGCTCATCCTTGAAGAGGCCAGCAGCCTGGCGCTCACCAAGCAGGCCGTGCACGATGGTGCCCGAAGCCTGCGAGAAGCGGGGTTGCGCAAAGTCATTGCCGGCGAGACCTCGCTCGACGAAGTCCTCGCCGCCACCCGGGAGCAGGCATGAAGACGTCTGCCCCAGGAACCTCTTACCAATGGCAAGGCACCGATGCCAATGGGCGTCCGCAGCAGGGCGTGGTGCAAGCCAGTCACACCGCGTTGGCCCGCGCTCAACTCGGGCGCCAGGGCATCACCGTGCACAGACTCCATCGGCAATGGTGGACACGCACCACCGCCATCCAACCCCGCGCGATCACCGCCATGACGCGGCAATGGGCCGCATTGAACCGAGCCGGCGTCACCCTGGTGCCAGCGCTGCAGATGCTTCAGCGCAGCAGCGCCTTGCCCGCCTTGGCCAGTCTGCTCGCACAGGTCCGCCAGGACGTGGAAAACGGCACGCCGCTGTCGCAGGCTCTGGCACGGCACCCCCAACACTTCAATCCGTTTTACGTGAGCATGGTCCACGCCGGCGAAACAGCCGGCATTCTGGACACCATGATGGAGCGTCTGGCGCACACCCTGGAAAAGAATGAAGCCCTGCGATCGCGTGTCCGTTCCGCCCTGACCTACCCGGGTGTGGTGATCGTCATTGCTCTGGGCGTGCTGATGCTGATCCTGATGCATGTGGTGCCGGTGTTTGAAGACGTGTTCCGCTCTTTTGGTGCCGCACTGCCCTGGAGTACCCGTGCCGTGCTGGCCCTGAGCCAAGCCGTCAGCGATGGCGCACTCTGGGCGCTCGCGGCAGGGCTCCCCGTTGTCGCATTCCTGCACCGGCAGTGGCATCACCCCGCCTGGCAGCGCCAGTGGCACAGACGGGTGCTGGGGCTGCCAGGCATTGGCCCCATGGTCCAAACCTCGGTGGTGACACGCTGGGCACACACCTTGTCGGCCCTGCTGGCCGCAGGTGTTCCGCTGGCAGAGGCGCTGCCCGTGGCCGGACGGGCCACGGGCCACCCGGTGTATGAACGCATCAACGAACACCTGCAAAGGCGTGTCGCCCAGGGCGGTCGCCTGAGCGAAGGCATGGCACACACCGGGCGGTTTCCGGACATGCTGATCCAGCTGTGCGTCACCGGCGAGGACACCGGCACACTCGACACCCTGCTGGGGAAAGCGGCAGAGCTCATGACCGAAGAACTGGACACACGGATCACCGCCCTCTCCAGCCTGATCGAACCGCTGATCATCGTCGTGCTCGGTGGCTTCATCGGGGTTATCCTTGTGGCCATGTATTTGCCTATCTTCCGGCTCGGTCAGGTTTTCTGAGCATGACGCACGACCCTTTTGCCATCGCCGTCATGGCCCTGCTGGGGCTGGTCTTCGGCAGCTTTTTCAATGTGCTGATCTACCGCCTGCCGATCATGATCGAGCAATCGTGGGCAGACCCCGCATCCCACGAAACACACGCGCTGAACCTGGCCTTTCCGGCGTCGCATTGCCCTGCATGCAAACACCCGATTGGCTGGCACGACAAGCTGCCTCTGCTGGGTTTTGTGTGGCTGCGTGGCCGCTGTCGGCACTGCCAGCACCGCATCTCATGGCAGTACCCGCTGATCGAATTGATGACCGCGGCTTTGTTTGTCTGGAGCCTGCTGACCCACACCGACTGGCTTGCAGCGCTGGCCTGGGCCGGATTCGCTTCGGCCTTGCTGGCTCTGGCCGTGATCGATGCCCGCACCACTTGGCTGCCCGATGCCATCACGCAACCCCTGACCTGGGGCGGCCTGATCGCCGCCGCCCTGGGCTGGACCCAGGTTTCACTGCCAGCCTCGCTCGCCGGGGCCACTGCGGGCTACCTCTGCCTTTGGTCTGTCTACTGGCTGTTCCTGCTGGTGACGGGCAAAGAAGGCATGGGCCATGGCGATTTCAAACTGCTGGCAGCGCTGGGCGCCTGGTTTGGCTGGCAGCAACTGCTGGCCATTGTGCTGATCGCTTCGGTCTCTGGTCTGTTGGCGGCCTTGGTTTTGCTGTGGCGCCAGCAGTTGCCCGACAATCGGCAGATCGCCTTTGGCCCCTTTCTGGCTCTGGCGGGCGCATGGCTGCTGTTTTTCGGCGCCCCGGCACCATTGGTCCTCTGAAGATCCTCTGACACCATGAACACTTACCGCACCTGGCGCATCGGTCTCACGGGCGGCATCGGCAGCGGCAAGAGCACCGTGGCCGGCATGTTGGCCGAACTGGGCGCTGCCATCATCGATGCCGATGCGATTTCGCGCAGCCTCACGGCCCCGGGCGGTTTGGCGATCGCCGCCATCCGTGAACGCTTTGGCAACAACATGATCACCCCCGAGGGTGCGATGGACCGGCAAGCCATGCGGGCCCTGGTGTTTACCCAGCCGCAGGCACGCCAGCAACTCGAAGCCATCATCCATCCGCTGGTCGCACAAGGCACACGCGAAGCGGCTCAGACGGCCTTGCAGGCCGGCAAACGCTGCTTGGTCCACGATGTGCCTTTGCTGGTCGAGTCGGGGGCGCGCTGGCGCAGCCAAGTCGACCGTGTGCTGGTGGTCGATTGCGAACCCTCCACCCAACGCGAACGGGTGGTTGCCCGAAGTGGCCTGACCGAAGAAGAAGTGGACCGCATCATGGCCCAGCAAGCCTCGCGTGCACAGCGCTTGGCTTGCGCCGATCTGGTGGTCTTCAACCAGGGTTTGAGCCTTGACGCCCTGCGCCAGCAGGTGCAGCAGGTCGCCCTGCACTTCGGGCTATGATCGGGTCACTGGAAGACCGCAGCGTGATACTGTACGAATACCCCTTCAACGAGCGCATCCGCACCTACCTGCGGCTGCAGGAACTGTTCGATCGGCTGGGTGTGTTGCTGGCGCGCCCCGATGCCATTGACCACCATTTCGCGCTCGTGACCCTGTTTGAGCTGCTCGAAGTGGCCGCCCGACCGGAACTCAAGGCCGATGTGCTCAAGGACCTGGAGCGCCAAAAACAGGTCTACAACGGGTACCGTGGCAATCCGGCCATTTCTGAAAAAGCACTGGACGGCGTCATCGCCCAACTCGACGCCCATTTCGAGAGCCTGAACGCCCAAGTGGGCCGTCTGGGCCACGCGCTCAGTGACAACGATTTCCTGAACGCCCTGCGCAGCCGTGCCGTGATCCCAGGCGGCACCTGCGAATTTGATTTGCCGGCCTACCATGCCTGGAAGCATCTGGACCCGGCCAGGCGGCGTGCCGACCTGACCCAATGGACATCGCCATTTGCACCATTGGCCCAAGCCATCGGGCTGCTGATGCAAATGTTGCGCGATTCGGGCATGACGCAAAAAGTCATGGCCTCCAACGGCCAGTTGCAACAAAACCTGCCCCAAGGACGGACCTTCCAGCTGCTGCGCCTGCGCATCGACCCGAGCCTGGGACTGACCCCCGAGATCAGTTGCAACCGAATGCTGGTGGTGATCCGGCTGATGCAGCAACAAGCCGACGGCAAACTCACCAGCAGCAGCGAAGACGTGCCGTTTGAAATGACGCTGTGCGCATGAGCGCCACCCCAAAACCCGAGTCCGGTTACGCCGAGCGCAAGGTGCGCTGCCCAGCCTGCCAAAGCTGGTGCGTGTTCAGCCCCCGCAACCCCTACCGCCCTTTCTGCTCAGCCCCATGCAAGGGCTTGGACCTGGGCGCCTGGGCCAGCGAGAGTTTTCGTTTGCCGGAAGACACCCCCACCGACAGCGAGTTCGGCGACCCCAAGCTTCACTGAATCAGGCGTGCGTCGCGGCTGAGAATCCGCGCTCCTGAGCCAGCCAGGTCAACACCGGTACCGTGCCGGGCAAGACCGGCACCACTGCGACAGGCAATTGCTGCCACGCAAAGGACTGGGCCTCGCGCATCTGCAACTCACCCTCCCACTGACGCACCTTGCAAAAATGCAGTCGCACCAGCGCGTGGGGATAGTCCACCATCTGGGTTTTCCACAGCTCGGCAGCGCCAATGGTGATGCCCAGTTCCTCGTGCAATTCACGGCGAAGGGTTTGCTCCACCGTTTCACCGGCTTCCAGCTTGCCTCCCGGAAACTCCCAGTAGCCCGCGTAGACCTTGCCGTCGGGGCGCGAGGTCAGCAAAAACGAGCCATCCGGCAGGAGCAACACGCCCACCGCCACATCGGTGACTTGGCGGTCCGCGCCTCCCTGCCGGGCACGATCGCCATCGGCCACGAGCGGGGCATTCATGCTCAAGCCAGTCGCCCCATGTAGTCGCGCGCGAACTGGTAGGCCACACGGCCACTGCGCGAGGTGCGCTCCAGCGCCCACAGCAGGGCCGCGGGACGGGCTTCTTCGATCTGCGCCGGGGTCGCACCCAGCGCACCCAACCATTGCGCGGCAATGGCCAGGTACTCGTCCTGCGAGAAAGGGTAGAAGCTGATCCACAAGCCAAAACGCTCGGACAAGGAGATTTTTTCTTCCACGCCTTCGCCCGGATGGACTTCGCCGTCGGGTGTGTGCTTGTAGGTGAGGTTCTCGCTCATGTACTCGGGCAAGAGGTGGCGTCGGTTGCTGGTAGCACACACCAACACATTGGGCGTGGCCGCCGCCACCGATCCATCGAGGATGGATTTGAGCGCTTTGTAACCAGGTTCGCCGTCCTCGAAACTCAGGTCATCGCAATAGACCATGAACTTTTCAGGACGCCCCGCCACCACATCAATGATGTCGGGCAGATCGGTCAGGTCTTCCTTGTCCACCTCGATCAAGCGCAGGCCCTGGGGCGCAAAGCTGTTGAGGCAAGCCTTGATGAGCGAAGACTTGCCGGTGCCACGCGCGCCGGTCAGCAACACATTGTTGGCTGGACGCCCCTGCACAAACTGCTCGATGTTGCGCTGCATCTTCTCCTTCTGGTCATCGATTTCCTTGAGGTCACCGAGTTCCATGGCAGCGACATGGCGCACAGGCTCCAGCACGCCATGCCCTGATGCCCGTTTGCGGTAACGCCAGGCCACCGCTTGTGCCCAGTCGGGCGCAGAAAGCGGCTGCGGCAGCACCGCATCGATGCGATCCACCAGCAAATTGACCTTGTCCAGCAGTTGTTCGAGGGTGGTGCTCATGAGCGGTAGTCGGCGTTGATGGAAACGTAATCGTGGCTCAGGTCGCAAGTCCAAACCGTGTCGCTGGCAGTGCCGCGGCCCAAGCCCACACGCACCGTGATCTCGGCCTGCTTCATCACGCGCTGGCCGTCTTCTTCCTGGTAGGCAGGGTGACGGCCGCCCCGGGTGGCCACGTGCACATCGTCCAGGTGCAATTCAATCAAACCTTGATCCAGGTCTTCGATGCCGGCATAGCCCACGGCCGCCAGGATGCGGCCCAGGTTGGGGTCACTGGCGTACATGGCGGTCTTGACAAGGGGTGAATGAGCGATCGCATAGGCCACTTGGCGGCACTCGTCCGCGGTTCGTCCGCCTTCGACCTGGATGGTCAGAAACTTGGTGGCGCCTTCGCCATCGCGCACGATGGCATGGGCCAGTTGGCGGGCCACCTGCAACATGGCCGCCTTCAGGGCCTGACCTTCGGTCGAGGTCCACGAAGTGACCGGCGCATGACCCGCTTGGTGCGTGGCCACGACCACAAAAGAATCGTTGGTGGAGGTGTCACCGTCGATGGTGATGCGGTTGAAGGAACCGTCGGCCAGTTCGCGCGCCAATGCCGGCAGCAACTCGGGCGCAATGACCGCATCGGTCGCCAGGAAACCCAACATGGTGGCCATGTTGGGGCGAATCATGCCCGCCCCTTTGCTGATGCCTGTGACACTGACGGTCTTGCCGCCCAATTGCAGCTGGACGCTGGCGGCCTTGGGCACGGTGTCGGTGGTCATGATGCCTTCAGCCGCCTTGGCCCAATGCGAAGCGGCGGCATCGGCAATGGCTGCTGGCAGAGCCGCCACGATGCGGTCCACAGGCAGTGGTTCCATGATCACGCCCGTCGAGAACGGCAACACCTGCGCGACATCGCATTGCAACAAGCTGGCCATGGCCATGCTGGTCTGACGCGCATGGGCCAGGCCTGAAGCGCCCGTGCCAGCGTTGGCGTTGCCCGTGTTGATGACCATGGCACGGATCCCCAGGCCCGCCTGGAGGTGTTCACGGCAAACCTGCACCGGTGCGGCGCAAAAACGGTTTTTGGTGAACACACCCGCCACGCTGGCGCCAGCGTCGAGCAGCATCACGCTGACGTCCTTGCGGTTGGCTTTGCGCACGCCGGCTTCGGTGACACCCCAACGGACACCCGCGACCGGATGGAGTTGCGAAGGGTCGAAGGGGGGCAGGTTCACAGGCATGGGGTTCTTCCGTCTCAGAAAATCTGCATCAAGAAAAACGGGCCGAAGCCCGTTGCATGGGAAAAATGGCGGGTCAGCTCAGCTTGCCGTGGCATTGCTTGTACTTCTTGCCCGAGCCACAGGGGCAGGGATCGTTGCGCCCGACGCCGGCAAACTGGCTCAGATCAACACCCCCTGCGGTGGTGACCTGCTGTGCACCTGTTTCATCGGGCGCACTGTAGGTCACATTGTCAATGTGCTCGGCTTTTTCTTCAATGGCGTGCGCCGCTTCCTGGACCTGCTCGCCACTCTGGATCTGCACCGTCATCAGCACGCGGGTGACTTCGTTTTTGACGGAATCCAGCAACTGCCCGAACAGTTCGAAGGCCTCGCGCTTGTATTCCTGCTTGGGCTGCTTTTGCGCATAGCCACGCAGGTGGATGCCCTGGCGGAGGTAATCCAACGCGCTCAGATGTTCGCGCCAGTGGGTGTCAATGCTTTGCAACAACACCATGCGTTCGAAAGACACAAAGTTGTCCGCCCCCACCAAGTCGAGTTTGACCTGGAAGTGGGCATGCACCGCGGCAATCACAGCTTCCAGGATGTCCTCGTCGCTGATGGCACTCGATGCCTGCACCTTGGTCTGCAGATCCAGGTCGATCTGCCAGTCGTTTTTCAACACGGCCTGCAGACCTGCCAGGTCCCACTGCTCTTCCACAGACTCTTCGGGCACAAACTGGCGCACCAAGTCGGTGAAGCAGCCTTCGCGCAACGAAGCAATCTGGGCATCCAGGTCCTGCGCATCCAGGATGTCGTTGCGTTGCTGGTAGATCACCTTGCGCTGGTCGTTGGACACGTCGTCGTATTCAAGCAACTGCTTGCGGACGTCAAAGTTGCGGGCCTCGACTTTGCGCTGTGCGCTTTCGATGCTGCGCGTCACGATCCCAGCCTCGATGGCTTCGCCTTCAGGCATTTTCAGACGGTCCATGATGGCGCGCACGCGGTCACCCGCAAAGATGCGCATGAGCGGATCGTCCAGGCTGAGGTAAAAACGCGAGGAACCGGGGTCACCCTGGCGGCCCGAACGACCGCGCAGCTGGTTGTCAATGCGACGGGACTCATGGCGCTCGGTGGCGATGATGCGCAGGCCGCCTGCAGCCTTCACCTGTTCGTGGGTCTTTTTCCAATCCTCACGCAGGGCAGCGATGCGCGCGTGACGCTGCTCTTCGGCGAGCGACTCGTCGGCCTCGATCGCCTGCACTTCTTTCTCGATGTTGCCGCCCAGCACAATGTCGGTACCTCGGCCAGCCATGTTGGTGGCAATCGTGATCATGCCGGGGCGACCGGCCTGCGCCACGATGTCGGCTTCACGGGCATGCTGTTTGGCGTTGAGCACCTGGTGCTCCAGCTTGGCTTGCGTGAGCAGGTTGGAGATCAGTTCCGAGTTTTCGATTGAGCTGGTGCCCACCAGCACCGGTTGACCACGCTCGTGGCACTCACGGATGTCGGTGATGGCCGCGCTGTATTTTTCCTGTGCGGTCTTGTACACGCGGTCGAGTTGGTCATCACGCAAGCTCTGACGGTTGGGTGGAATGACCACGGTTTCAAGGCCGTAGATTTCTTGGAATTCGTAGGCCTCGGTATCGGCCGTACCGGTCATGCCACCCAGCTTGCCGTAAAGACGGAAGTAGTTTTGGAAGGTGATGGAAGCCAGGGTCTGGTTTTCAGCCTGAATCTGCACCCCTTCCTTGGCTTCGACCGCTTGGTGCAGGCCATCACTCCATCGGCGACCCGCCATGAGGCGACCCGTGAATTCGTCGACGATGACGATCTCACCGTTTTGCACCACATAGTGCTGGTCACGGTGGTAGAGGTGCTGGGACCGCAGCGCCGCATTCAGGTGGTGCATGAGCGTGATGTTGGCCGGGTCGTAGAGGCTTGCACCTTCTGGGATCAGGCCCATGCGTGCCAACACCTCTTCGGCTTTTTCATGGCCTTGCTCGGTCAGAAACACTTGGCGCGATTTTTCATCGAGCGTGAAGTCACCCGGCGTGATGATGCCCTCGCCAGTGCGCGGATCCGCTTCGCCGATCTGCAGCGTCAATTGCGGCACCACCTGGCGCATGGCCAGGTACATGGCGGTATGGTCTTCGGCCTGACCGCTGATGATCAACGGCGTGCGTGCCTCATCGATCAGGATGGAGTCCACCTCGTCGACGATGGCGTAGTTGAGCACACGCTGCACACGGTCCTGCGCTTCGTAGACCATGTTGTCCCGCAGGTAGTCGAAGCCGTATTCGTTGTTGGTGCCGTAGGTGATGTCGGCGTTGTAGGCTGCCTGCTTCTCGGCCCGTGCCAATTGCGGCAGGTTGATGCCCACCGTCAGGCCGAGGAAGTTGTACAAACGTCCCATCCACTGGGCATCGCGGTTGGCCAGGTAGTCGTTGACGGTGACCACATGGACACCCTTGCCGCTCAGGGCATTGAGGTAGACCGGCAGCGTGGCTGTCAGCGTCTTGCCTTCACCGGTGCGCATTTCGGCGATCTTGCCGTTGTGCAGGGCAATGCCCCCCATCAGCTGCACATCAAAATGGCGCATCTTCATGACGCGCTTGGACGCCTCACGCACCACCGCAAAGGCTTCGGGCAACAGCGTTTCGAGCGTGGCACCCGCCGCCAGGCGATCCCGAAAATCCTGTGTCTTGGCCTTCAACGCCTCATCGCTCAGGCCTTCGAGACCCGGCTCCAGGGCATTGATGCGGTCAACGGTCTTGCGGTATTGCTTGAGCAAACGGTCGTTGCGGCTGCCGAAGATTTTGGTGAGGAATTGGATGGCCATGTCTGCACGGTTGCCAAATGCGCGTCCTGAGATTGGCGCGGGGCAACCGTTGTCCTGTCAATTGGTTGAGTCATGCGGCCTGCCACAGCGCATACCGCGGCGGCCAACGTTGCATTTTAGCGGTACGACACCCATCTTCTGGATGCCCGCAGGCCCTGCGGGATAATGAAGAAATCGTGACCGAAGCCCAACGTCGCCATTTCGCCATTCCGCTGCAACAGGCCGCCCAGGAGTCGCCGACACTGGCCCGCCTGGCCGACCGTGTGCGCGCTTCCAGCAACCGCCTCGACGCCATCCGCCCCTTGCTGCCCACCCCGTTGCGCAGTGCGGTGCAGGCCGGCCCGATTGACGAGGGCCAATGGTGTCTGTTGGTCAGCTCCAATGCGGTGGCGGCCAAATTGCGGCAATTTGTCCCCGCCCTTCAAATGCACTTGGAGTCTTGTGGACTGTCGGTCAGCGGCATCCGCATCAAGGTCCAGGGCCGCAGCCTGTAAGCGCCCACAAAAAAGCCCCAGCATGTGGGGCCATGAATGGTGCCGGTTGTCGGATTCGAACTGACGACCTACCGCTTACAAGGCGGGTGCTCTACCAACTGAGCTAAACCGGCACGGGGGGAATTCTAACCTCAGGGTCGGTGCGAATTCGGTGCGTTGCGCGTCATTTCACCCTCTTGAGCGCAGGCCGCTGGCCAGCGCCACCCGACGATGCTGGCGGAGGATCTTCCGGCACCACAGAAACAGAGGACAGGTCCGGCATGGACGGTTCTTCTTCCGTCACCGGAAAAGCCATGCCTTGCCCGTTTTCGCGGGCATAAATGGCCATGACACGTCCGAGGGGCACCATGATGTCACGCGCTTGGCCGCCAAAACGGGCTTTGAATTCAATGAATTCATTGCCCAATTTGAGCGAGCTGGTGGCGTCGTAACTGATGTTCAGAACGATCTCGCCCCCCTGCACGTACTCGCGGGGCACCTGCACCGTCTGATCGACTTTCACCGCCACATAAGGTGTGAAACCATTGTCGGCGCACCATTCGTAGAGGGCCCGGATCAGGTAGGGCCGTGTCGAAGGCAGTTCGGCGTCCATCATGGTTGCGCCACTTATTTGCGCATCACCTTTTCAGACGGAGTCAGTGCCTCGATGTAGGCTGGACGCGAGAAGATGCGCTCGGCGTACTTGAGCAAGGGCGCAGCGTTCTTGGACAGCTCAATGCCGTAAAAATCCAGACGCCAAAGCAAGGGCGCGATCGCCACGTCGAGCATGGAGAAGTTCTCGCCGAGCATGTACTTGTTCTTGAGGAACACTGGGGCCAGCTGGGTGAGGCGGTCACGGATGTGCGAACGGGCCTTTTCCAGAGCTTTGTCGTTGCCTTTGAGGGCACGGTTTTCCAGCGTGGCCACATGGGTGAACAACTCTTTTTCGAAGTTGAGCAGGAACAGGCGCACACGGGCACGGTCCACCGGGTCACCGGGCATCAGCTGCGGGTGCGGGAAACGCTCGTCGATGTACTCGTTGATGATGTTCGACTCGTACAGGATCAGATCGCGCTCGACCAGGATGGGCACCTGACCATAGGGGTTCATCACGCTGATGTCTTCGGGCTTGTTGTACAGGTCCACATCGCGGATCTCGAAATCCATGCCTTTTTCGAACAAAACGAAACGGCAGCGATGCGAGAATGGGCAGGTGGTTCCGGAATAAAGCACCATCATGGCGGGAGGCTCCTCTACAAAATCAAAAAGAGTGGGCAGCCACAAAGGGACCAACCCACTCTGTCAGGCCCGCGTCAGCAGGCCGGAAGGCGAATATTACTTGACGTCTTTCCAGAACGCGGCGTTCAGGCGCCAGGCAATGAAGGTAAAGCACAACAAGAACAGCAGGACCCACACGCCCACGCGCACACGGGTGTTCTGAGCAGGCTCGCCCATCCACTGCAGGTAGTTGACCAGATCACCCACCGCTTGGTCGTATTGCTGCGACGTCATGGTGCCGGGTTTGACCTGCTCCCACTTGCCGGTGAAGACGTGCGTGGTGTGACCGTGCTCTTCACGCTCCTCGAAGATGGGCTTGCGCTCACCTTGCAATTCCCACAACACATGCGGCATGCCCACGCTCGGGAAGACCAGGTTGTTCCAGCCAGTGGCCTTGGTTTCGTCGCGGTAATAGGTGCGCAGGTAGGTGTAGATGTAATCTGCACCGGTGCCGCCGTGGCCAGCTTTGGCACGGGCAATCACGGTCAAGTCAGGCGGGTTGGCACCGAACCATTCCTTGGCCTGCTTGGGGTCGATCGCGGCTTTCATGGTCTCGCCCACTTTGTCGGTGGTGAACAGCATGTTGTCCTTGATCTGCTGGTCGGTCAGACCGATGTCTTTCAGGCGGTTGAAACGCATGAAAGCAGCAGAGTGGCAGTTCAGGCAATAGTTGACAAACAGCTTGGCGCCGTTTTGCAGCGAAGCCAGGTCGTTGGTCTTGACGGGCGCCTTGTCCCAGGCCACGGTGTCACCACCGGAAGCCTGAGCACCGACCGCCATACCGAGGGCCATCACCAAGCCCAGAGCGATGTTCTTGAGGTTTTTCATGTTCTTGACTCTCCGGGTTCTCAGTGCGGCGTGAAAGTCACGCGATCGGGCACGGCCTTGGGCGTGCCGATGCGGCTCCACCAGGGCATCAGCAGGAAGAAGCCAAAGTAGAACAAGGTGCCCACCTGGGAAACGCGCTCACCGATCGGCGACGGAGGCTGCACACCCAGATAGCCCAAGATCAGGAAGATGATCACGAACACAGCGTACAGGTACTTGTGCCAGTCAGGACGGTAGCGGATCGACTTGACAGGGCTGTTGTCCAGCCATGGCAGGAAGAACA
>JACCDQ011276278.1_pt1 | contig 14788 bp, 25 predicted proteins | sample 7446031 | NCBI WGS metagenome assembly JACCDQ01 (sample SAMN15323442, study PRJNA562643) | freshwater metagenome | isolation source: river surface water | place: USA:Blue River Watershed | collected 2017-08-17
AAGAAGAAGAGGAAGAAGAAGAAGAATCAAGTAATGGACCTTTGACATGGAATGAATTCTTGAGCTTTTTGAATCCAAATTACACTCCAAATTTTACTCCAGGTCAAACACCTACACAAACACCTGATCAAACATTAGAGCCATCAAAAGTAAATACTGGAAATCCTAAACCGCCATTTTCTTCTTCAACCCCAACAAGTAAAAAACAAAATGAAGAACCACAAAGCAGAACAGTGATTCCTTTTGATATGAAAGTGCCAGAATCAGGATTTGCTACTCCTGGTGGGATTTCATATATGAAATCATTCCGATAATTTTTTCATAATCAAATTCTTTACCATCAAAATAATTATTTCTAAATAATTGAATATCAGAATAATAAAGATCTTTTTTATTATTAAAGATTATTTGTGGATCATGCCCTAATTGAAATAATACTTTTTGAAATAAGAGTCTTCCAGTGCGCCCATTCCCATCTATAAAAGGATGCACCACTTCAAACATGTGATGAACTACGGTAGCAACATCAAATGCTGGCAAAGATTCATCCTGCATTAATTTGTCACTTATATAAAACCATTGAGACATCAAATTCTGAATCATGTAAGGTGCAGGAGCTTTAGTACCTCCTATAAAAACATTACTATTTCTATAAGATCCACTGTTACCATCTTGCTCAAAAAATGCTATTCCTTTAGTAAGCAATCTATGAATATCTAATGGGGTGTTTAAACTTAATTCCCATCCGCTAGACAATACATAATTCAAAGCCTTCATATGATTGTCATACATTATCTGACCAGGCATAAAAGAAGGATAACCAGGCTGAGGATCAATCAAACTGCTCTCGTGAATAAATATTTCTTTCCAACCACTACAACAATCTTTCATAATAACCCCCTTAACACTAGATAAAAGAATTATATCTGCCTTTCCATAATTAAACAAAAGGATTAGTAAATTAAGTGTCAAGGAGAATAAAAAAATGTTCCAGTCATCATCAATCCTATCTAAAATACTCAAGAAAACTGTTGGCATACCTGAAGTTAACTTAAACAAATTGCCTTTCGCTAATAAAATTGTTGGCGATTGGGAAAAGAAATCAATGCAAGAATTGATCAAACAATTACCTAAAGAAACAATCTTGAGACTCATTGAAGTGTGTAATGAAGAGTTAGACAATAAATAAACTAACAAAAAGCAAAAAATAAATATTTGGTTAGTTGACATTCTTCTGGAGGGAAGACCCATGATCAAAGACCAAAAAGAAAGATTAACAATAATCTTTTGCTACTCACTTATTTCTTTTGTTATGCTTGTGATAATATATAATATTAAATGATAAAAAGGGCTTGATTTCAAGCCCTTTTTATTTCTAAGGTATAATTAAAATATGCATGAATATAAAAATCTAGATTGTCTGGAGTATTTAAAAAGCCTTAAAGATAATAGTGTTGACCTAGTACTAACTGACCCACCTTATTTTATTGGATATGATAAAGGAAAAGGATGGGATTCACAATGGAAATCAGATCAAGAATATCTAGATTGGTGCAAAAAATGGTCCTTAGAATGTGCTAGAGTGTTAAAACCAAATAAGATGATGTGCGTATTTGGAACACTCAAATATGACAATTTTTTACGATACAAAATTGACATCCTAAACAAAATTCCAAATTTCTTTCCTCAAAATGAAATAGTCTGGTCTTACAATTGGGGTGGAAGAAGCAAAACCAACTTCGCACGTAAACATGAATATATCTGGTGTTATTCAAAAGATAAAGATTTCCCGTTTAACGCAGATGATGTTAGAGCAGAACGTAAACAAAAAATTAATATCAGAACAGGTAAAGAATATGAACAAGGCACTATTCCTACTTGTGTTTGGGAAAAGAATAATCACACAACAAGCAAAGAATATTGTAATTGGCACCCTACACAAAAACCAATCAGCATCTTAGAAAGATTTATCAAAGCATACACTAACCCAGGAGATACAGTATTAGATATTTTTACAGGTGCAGCATCAACACTTATAGCAGCAGAAAACACAGATAGAATTTTCAAAGGCTGTGAAATTGATAATGAATTTTATGAACTATCAGTAGCAAGATATATAGAACTTACAGGTAAAGGATTATAATATGAAACTTGAATGGGAAAATAATAAAACAGCAAAAATAGCAATCTTAATTTCTGTTGTTGTTCTCTTTATATTAGGAATTTATCAAACTTTCTTAACAAAACCATAAGGACAAAACACTAATTCTGTTGTAATATTTAAGTAGTGCATTGAAGCCCTATTCTTTTTAGAATAGGGCTTTTTTATTTGGAGGAGGGATGATATGAAAATTAACTTAGAAAAAATATTCTTTTATTTTATGATTGTAGTTGTTAGTGGCAGTATCGGATATGCAATAAAACCAGAACCAGTACAAGAAAAAACAAGCTCTACACAAATCAGAGAATGTGTCCAAGCTATTCACATGATGCAAAGCAAAACACAAAAAAATTATTATGTATCCACTGAAAAAACAAAGAAATTAGCAGCAATTGAAAGAATGATGAGAAATTAGTATAAATAATACTAAGGAAAAAAATTATGAGCGATATTGCATACACCTCAATGCATAATAAACCATGCATCTCAACACCAAATTGCCAAGGAAAATACATCTTTCTTGAAGTGGTTACAGTAGATAATGAACCAACAGTAAAAGTTAGATGTAATGCTTGCAACACTCAAATTGATAGATATATACCAGCATAAAATTTATAGATTTGTGGTATGATTAAAACATGAACGCAAATCAATTCAAAAATCTAAGCTTAGTATGTTTAGTACTAGGATTTTTATCAATTGCTGGATCTATCGCAATCTGGTATCTTACTGGCGGAAAATCAATGGAAGCGCAAGCACATGGAGAAAGATTTGGTATTTTTGTCGGACTCTGGGCTCCTACTTTTATGATCCTTTCCAACCGATTTGATAGGTATTCTGATAGCAAAAATGAAAAATCAAACTAAACTCGTAAACTTCATATTTGGACTCGTAGTAGTAATATCAACAATTATTATTCTTAAAGTTGCTTGCGATTAAATTTTAAGGTATAATATAAATGATGGTCCAACTTAGCTCAGCGGTAGAGCAATCGGCTGTGAAAAGATAGCAGCTTATTAAAGTAATTTAATATAGAAAATTGTCGAAATTCAGTGAAAACTAAGTCGAAAGATATGTCAACACTGAGCCAAGCCTGAAAAGGAAGGTGCAGAGACTATAATGACGACATCCTAATAGATAATGCTATGGATGATGGTATAGTCCAGACTACAAACAGAATTTCTGGTAGTGAAAACTATAGTAGTAAGTAACCGATCGGTCGCTGGTTCGATCCCAGCAGTTGGAGTGAAAAATCCCCATACAAATGTATGGGGATTTTCTTTGTTGTAGGTTATAATTCAATTTGAAACGAACAATAAATGGTAGTACAATAAAAAATACTACCAAAGAGGATCAATATGAAAAAGTGTAAAAAATGTGACAACACTATACCTACAAGAGTTTACTTGGAAGGCAAATTAATAATAACTAACAACCGTTTGTATTGTTTTGATTGTTCCCCATTCAAGCAGCATAACACTAAACAATTACATTTATCAGAAGAAAGGCCTGTGATGAATACTTGTCGTGTTTGTGCAAAAGATTATCCTGGAGGACATCAGCAACATAAAAATATTTGTAATACTTGTCGTACAACCCGATCTAGACAAAATAAAAAATTTAAAGCAGTTGAATATATGGGAGGAAAATGTATTGTTTGCAATTATGATAAATGTATTGCTGCATTGCATTTTCATCATATAGAACCTCACGAAAAAGAATTTGGTTTTTCGAGCAATATGACCAAGCCTTTTGAAGTTTTGCAAATTGAACTTAATAAATGCATTATAGTTTGTTCAAATTGCCACTCTGAGATACACGCTGGATTAATTGAAATAGATGAATATGTTGTTCTGCAAAATCAAATTAGACAAACTTACATTCCAGAAACAATGCCAGTAGTAAATTATGCGCCTGTTGTGAAGATATCAAAAAGGCCTGATAAAGAAACTTTAAAAAAACTTGTTTGGGAAATGTCATGTGTCAAAATAGGTGAAATGTATGGCGTAAGTGATAATGCTGTAAACAAATGGTGTAAATTTTATGGTATCCAAAAACCTGGAAGAGGTGATTGGGAAAAAATAAAATTTGGAAAGCTTGAAATACCAAAACAATAAGGTATAATCCTTGTGATGGCCTGTTAGTCGAGTGGTTAAGATGCCTCCCTTTCACGGAGGAGACCAGGGGTTCGATCCCCCTACAGGCTATTTAATAATGAGAAAGTTATTGAATGAATATATCTTTTATCATAAGATTAATCTTTATCATTTTGTGTTTCATTTCATTTGGATGTAAAAAACATGAAGCATCTAAAATCCTGCCAAAAGAAAATTCTGCAACAATTGCTGAAGTAAAAATTGATCGTTCACCTCCTCCTACAACACAACATTTAGTAAATAATGTATTACTAACTTACGAAAATGATAGATTGGCAAGAATCAATTGCCAAGTTTGTTGGAATAATGTCTATTCTAAATGCAATTCATGTTTTGGTACTGGTCAAGGAACATATGAACCAAGATACGTTCGTGTGAGATCATATACCAGAAGTGATGGAACAAGAGTTAGAAGTCATCGCAGATCTTATCCTGGTACAATTTCAAGATGTTATGATTGTAATGGACGTGGTGTAGTATATTGTCCATATTGCCATAAATATCGTGTATAATATTTTTGTAATTTCCGGTCGTTCAATGGTAGGACAGAGGTTTTTGGTGCCTTTAATTGGAGTTCGAGTCTCTACCGGAAAATTTGCTTAGGTAGTTCAATGGTAGAACACCATACTTGTAATATGGTTGTTGGGGGTTCGATTCCTCTCCTAAGCTTTATTGTGATATAATAAAATTATGAATATATTATCTTCTTTAGGTTTGGGTTTTGCTTATGGATTTATTTCGTCTATTCCTATTCTTGTCTTGAATCATTATCTCTGTAAAAGATTTGACAAATTAATTGAAATGACAGAAGAAATCAATAGCAGATTCAAAATATAGTGGTATAATTAGTATGAACATGCAACTGTAGCTCAGCGGATAGAGCAAATGCCTTCTAAGCATTTGGCCGCAGGTTCGATTCCTGCCAGTTGCACTTTAAAACCCTCCAGTTTTATATTGGAGGGTTTTTTTATAAGTATTTATCTTATTTGAACCTAAAAACTGTATAAATTATTAGATATGGATAAATATTGTAAGTTTTGTAAATCTATTAAATCTGCTTGTGGATTTAATAATCAGAAGTCATCAAAATGTTTAGATTGTGAGAGAGATTACAGAAAGGCTAGATATGATGTATCTAAGAATTTTGTAATAGAGCATAAGAAAAATAATCCATGTTATGTTTGTGGTAACAGTGATTATAGAGTTTTAGATTTGCACCATCTTTACAATAAAAAGTTTACAGTTGCTCATGGTGTAAAGAATAGAATGAGTATAGAAGCATTAAGTAAAGAAATTGAAAAATGTATTACTCTATGTGCTAATTGTCATAGAATTTGGCATTATGAAGAGCGTAATAATTAGATAAATTCTTGAAATTCTTCTTGGTAATCATCTTCATCTGGTAATGGTATGTTTTGTTCTGAGCTGCATGCAAAGTTACAGTAAGATAAATCAGAATGAGCAAGTAGTAGTTTCATAAAGACTTCATATGTAATTGGGTCAGTACAATATGGAACGTAGAATTGTTGTACTTTATCATAATTTACAAGGATGAAAAATTTATCATTTAGGCTCACAGTATAGAAAGTATTTAAGTTTTGATTTACGATATAGCCTTGAAGACCTGGAACATTTTTCTTTAATAAATTCCAGTCTACTCCAATGTTGTTATGAATATTGAATATACTTCTTCCCCAGTCTTTGAGTCTAAAAATTTGTTCAACATCAAAGGTAGACTTTCTAGATAAATTGTAGATTTCAGTAATTTTCATAGTAGTATTATACAGTTCATTGTGATAAGATCAAGAATGCACAAGATTACTATTATTGATTCTAATTTTGAAGAAAAGTCATTGTCTTTAACATATGATCAGTTAGTTGCTTTGAGAGATTGGTTGAATGTTTATACTAATACAGGCAGAGTAATTAAGAATGATATGAAAAAAATAAATATAGGAAAGAATAATGAATCACGATCTAGTTTGCCAAGTTTACGATTATAATTTTGTTGGTAATGGAATATTCATCTATGTAAAGAAGAGAAAGAAAAATTAAAATAATCCCATCGATTTCGATGGGATTATTTTTTTGTAGGATATAAAAAATATGTCTGGAAATATACAGTGTGAAGTATAGAATTACAGTTGATCTTTCAAATCAAAAAGTTATAAAACCGAGCAATTTGGAGGCTGGCAAAATGAAGAAGAGTGTCAGTTTAGTTATTGTTTTTAATAATAATGATGAGGTTTTGTTAGCTAGAAGAAAATATGATCCGCACAAGGGAGAATGGAGTGTTCCTGGTGGTCATGTTGAGAAAAATGAATCTCCTTTATCTGCTGCAATTAGAGAGATAAAAGAAGAATGTAATTTGACCCTACCAAAGAATTTAAAAGTTCTTAAGTTATTAATTTTACCAGATAAAGAAATCACTTTTTTCACTGTTAGATACACTGGAAATGAAAAGATTTTAGCTAGTAGTGATGTATCTGAAGTGGGCTGGTTTAAATTAGATGAAATACCAAAGTTAGGATGGGATGAAATTCCAACCATTTATGTAGCTCATAAGATTATATAAAATGAAAATAAATTTATCTTATTTGGATTTATTGATCTGTGGGATAACTTTATTGACAATTTTATTTATCATTGGGTTTGTTGTGTTTTTAGTATGGTATCTAGGATTATAAATTTATTACAAGAATTATTTAGAAAAAATAAACATCTTGGAAATATTAGAACTAAACATGAAACTTCCGCTCCTCTAGAATGGAAAGAAAGTTTTTGGGATAAGATTAAAAAAGATAAATTGTTTAGCCCAATAGATATCAACCATCACAGTAACTTTAAAGAATTCAGAATAAAAATCGGGCGGAGATTTATAATTTTTGCTATTAATGTATTTTTATTTTCTTTTATTTTTAGTATAGTTAAAGATACATATAATATCTTAAGAGCTGATTACAACATAATTAAAAGCGAGAGGTTAGATTTTAGTAAAGATATTCCAGATTATTTGTTGCAAAAAGAACAATGGAAAATTTTTAAATTAAAAAATTATGTAAATAATAAAGACAAAACTAATATATCTAAAACTACAGCAGAATTGATAACTATTTCAGAATGGAAGCAATTTTATTTGTATGATAAAAAGCAAGTTTTTGTTCAAAATCAAGTTGAAACAATTAAGAGCAATTTATTCTCTTTCTTGAATAATTTATTTATATTATTTTTGATATATAAGAAAAAAATTAATCGTCAGTAGGAAGATAAGAAATACAAGTTACAGGAGCTCCAAAACCCTGTAAATATCTCACCTTTACAGAATTGATAAATCTAGTTTTATCATCAGGAACAATTTCTGCTCTCACTAATAAATCTACAATTGGCTTTATTATATTATCAGAATCACATTTCATCTTCCAAAATACATCTGCCATAATTAATATTTCAACATCAATAGGGAATTTTGTAGCTGGAAGTAATTTTTCTTTTATTATGGGAGTGTTTAAGTCAATCCATTTCCTATATTTTTTGCTTTTTAACATCTTACCTTTTGCAACAGGAGTGTACATGTCATTTGCGGAAAAAGGTTCTTGAATAGTACAAGATGTTTTTAGCATATAAAATTTGTACAGAGATAAATATATGAACTTAAGATTTGCAGCAAATATTTTTGAATCCCTTGGAGATTATGAAATGGCTGATTTTGTCGATAAATTATTGATAAAAGAAGCTCAAGTTTCAGATGTAGACCAATACAATATGAGTGTTGATGCTTATAATAAAAAACTATTACAACAGCAAAAACCAGCACCACAAGCAAACTTAAGATTAACTCAACCTATATCATTTCCTGTAGGTTTACAAAAAGTCACTATTCCAGCAAATGTTCCAGCTCAAAATCAAGCACCAAAAAAGAAAGTTCCTATGGGTAATTTTGATAAATCTATCAATCTTATGTTAGGTCTTGAGGGTGGTAAAACTGATGAAGGTACTGATAGAGGCGGAAGAACTAATTACGGTATCACTCAATTTACCTATGATGAATGGAATAAAAAACATAAACTTCCTAAAAAAGATGTTTTCACTATTACACCAGAAATTGCCAAACAAATTTACAAAGAAGAATATTGGAATTTGATTAAAGGTGATCAATTACCTAAAAATGTAGCTAACGCAATTCTTTCAATGGCACTAACTGATGGTCCACAAGATGCTATAAAATTTGTTCAAAGAATGCTTGGTGTTGAACCTGTTTCTGGTGTTATGGGTCCGATCACTTTAGGCAAAATTTCAGAAAAAACCAAAAATGGTGATGCTGAATTTGCTAGAGCTATTTTGGATAAACAAATAGACAGATATCAAAAAGATGAGCAAGCTTCAATTTATGGTAAAGGTTGGACTAATAGAGTAGAAAAAGTAAAGGGCACTATTTCCTAATGTGGTACAAAATTGCTCTCAGGGGACATAAAACACATTATGATTTTAATGACCTGAGTTATGAATTAAAACAAGTTAGTGACACTGATGATAGTGATTGGAAACCTTCTGGAGAAAGAATGAGAACAATATCATATGTTTTAAAAGCTTATGATTTGGAACATATGGACAAAGATAAACCAGTGGGAAAGATGGAATTTGATTTAGATTTTTATATCTCAGGCAAAAAACAACTTGAACTTAAGCTTATTAGAACAGATGATTATCATGAAGGTATGGGTGTAGCAACAAATCTTTACAAATGGCTTAAATATAATTATGAGAATTTTGATAAGCCAGATTGGTTAGTAAGTAATCCATTTAACCCTGCTGCTGAAAGATTAAGAGAAAAAATATTAGGTGAGCCAAATCGCAAAAGCCCGCTGCATGAATATGATTTAGACTACACACAAGGTAAATTGGATATTTGACATGTGGTATAAATTAGCACAACAATTACAGCTCCCAGGTTTAGATGTTGAAAAGTCTTCTCCGATAAAACAAGAAAGACCAGAAGTAAAACCTGAAGAACTTTTTGAAACACAAAAAGAACCTCAAAGTTTATTTTTCAGTGATTGGGCAAGAGGATATAAAGTTCCTGAACAACCCTTATATCATGGCACAACTAAAGATTTTGATAGATTTGATTTAGATAAAAGTCAATCTACTAATTATTTTGGTCCTGCATTTTATTTCACAAATGAAAAAAGTGATGCAGAAAAAAATTACACTGGAAAAGGCAAAGATCAACAAAGAAATTTTGAAAATATTCAATATGATTTAATTGAAGAATTTGAAGAGGATGATTATGCTTTTAATAAATACAGAGATGATCCAAAATATAGTAAATATTTCTTATCTGACGGCACACCATTTAATATTGAATTATTAGTAGAAGAAATTGCAAAAGATATGGTGTTTGGTGGAAGCCCTCATGTATTACCAGTATATATGAGAATGAAAAATCCAATGCATTTAACTTCTGAAAATGATATAGAGCATCCTGAAAAAACTTTTGTAAATGATACAGATGATAGTCTAGAATTCTTAAATAATAAAGATTTTGATTACAATGACAATAATTCTTTAAAGACAGCAATTGTAAAAATTTATGATATTCTTTCTGACTATTATGATGAAGAAAATATATTTAAGATTCTTGAACATTTAGTATATGAGGGCCCAGAATCTGCCAGTGAATTTATGATGATGTTAGTGCCTCGTATTCAAGGTTTAGATAATGACCAAAACACTGAATACAAAGGGGAAATAATTCAAAGATTTGTTAATGCACTTGGATATGACAGTATTGTAATGGATCCTCAAGTATTTTTTCCAGATTATTATGAAAATCAAAAAGCAAAGCACTTCATCACTTGGAATTCTGAAAATGTCAAACATGCTACAGACAACATAGAATTTGACCCTAAAAATCCAGTGATTACTGCTAATAGTGGTAAAATTAATTTATGGAAGAATTCATTGCAAAAATTTTTATAGAATGTATGATTGAAAATTATAGATTTTTTTCTGATGATGATTTCAAAGAATTACTTAAGTCTCAGAGATTAGATGAAAATTATGCAAAAAAATTCAATATTTTAGTTGGTGAATATATAAATAATCATAATATTGAAGGCTATCACTTGAAAAATAATACTTGGAAGCCACAAAATATGTTACGATATCATCCCAAGATAAAATCAATTATTAAACAATTAAAATTACATATTGAATTAGAAAATTCTTTAGAGCCATTTGTTATAACAAGTTGTAATATAATTCAAAAAATTAATAATTATATTTATGTTTGTGAATTACCAGCACTACAATAAAATAAAGGCCTTTTTACAGGCCTTTATTATCTAATCTTGCTTGTTTCTTTGAACTGTTGGAAGCTTTGTCTCGCTTAGCTTTACCATAGTATCTGCATTATATTTTACTACAGTTCCATTTACAACTACAAATAGAAATTTATCATTGCAAGTGGCAGCTAATCCACCACCACCACCACCTTGTCTTTGTCCCTGAGCTGGTCTTTCACGATCTACGACACCGCCAGGAACTTGAGCAACTACTACACCAAGAACAGCCAAACAAGCTGCAATAGAAACTACAAATTTATTCATTTTATTTTCCTTGTTCAAATACATGAACAAATACATTATATGTTGGAAAAATGAGTAAAACATTAAAAAAGAGGAGATTTCTCTCCTCTTTTTTACCTTACAGGATTACCAAATTGATCAAGAATTGTTTGACCAGTTGGGTAATAGCTTTTACCCCATAAGAAATTGTTTGGATTGATTGTGGTTTCAAATCTGAAAAACTTTGCATGACCATCAGCAAATACATAATTTGAACCTCCTGTATGACGGCCTGGTTCCATAAATCTGATGTGTAATCCACCATCAGCTGCAACAGATCTGCAACCACCAGTGCCATTTTGAAGTCCTGAATCAGATGGACCACCCCAACCCTCAGCACCTTCAGCAGCATTCTTGGTAATGGCATAGATTGGACCTGTAGCATCAGCAACACTTTGTCCAGCCCATTGACCACCAGAAACTGTTCTCATCATAGCATTTGTTGGTCTATGTGATTTATTTCTTCTTTCTGTATTTAATTGACCAGTTGAACCAAGAAAAATACAGTTTAAATGATTTGTAGCTTCAGCGACAGCAATAACATCTGCTGGTGCATCTACAGCTGCAATAGATACAACGCTAGGTGCATCTTGAGGACCACGCTTTCTTGGTAATACAGCTGAGTTAGGAATGTAAGATAAACGGGGTACTTGAGCTTCACAACCAAGAGTATTTACATCAGTCCAAGGTAAACATGGAGGATTATCTGGACCAACACCGCCCAATTTATCAGAAGGACAAACCCAAACCTTATCACTCTTTATGTAAGGTTGAATCATTGCAGAATAATGAATATATCCACCTACACTACCACCATTTGTAGTAGCTGTATTGTTCTTATATTGATAAGCTGTAGGATATGTTTCATCGTAGTCTTGGGTGTACATCATAAGACCAAGACCAATTTGCTTTTCATTAGATAAACAAGAAGCAGAACGAGCCTTTTCACGAGCTTGGGCAAAAACTGGGAAGAGAATAGCTGCCAAAATAGCAATAATGGCAATAACAACGAGTAATTCAATTAAGGTAAAAGCTTTTTTCATTTTTATTTTCCTTTTAGAAATGATATTAATATTATTCCAATATTATTTAATAATTATATTAAGAAAAATTTTTTTTTCTTAATATAAAAGTAATGAGCCTTAAAACTTTATAATAATATACTAGAGGTTGCATATGAAAAAGAAACTTACACCTGAACAAGAAGCTTTATTAAATAAATTTAAAAATGTAGATAATAAATCTAAAACAAATTTTTCAGAAAATAAAAATGACAAAATTGTTTCAAATGCGAAGAAACCAAACATTAGAAGAAGTGGTAGCAGAGGAAAGTAACACTACATTCATATCATATAAAATGGAGCTCTTTTTGAGCTCCATTTTATATGATATGAATTCCGTAAGAGGTGTTGGTATATTTGTTTGATAAAAAAATAATACAAAACAATGTTAAGGTGCAATAATGGATCACGTAAGAATTTTTAAAGAATTACATAGTTTGGCATGTTTATTAGAAGATAATGGGAAATTTATTGAATCTTCTAAAATCACTAATGTTATGACCAGAATTGCACAAGTCGCTCCTGGTAATTCCACTCCTGGAAATCCTCCTGTTGGTAATCCTCCTGTTGGTAATCCTCCTGTTGGTAATGCTGGTACTGGAGCTACTGTTGAACCTACAAAAGAACAACTCATGCAAAAAGCTATAGATTATAATAAAAATTATCTAAAAGAAATGCTTAAACTAAGAGATATTGCACAATATTTTCTCAATCAAAACATACAAACAGAATACACATACGATAAAAGTGGATATGTAATAAAAATTGGGAGCAAAACTTACACTGAGCCCACAATCGAAAAATTAGTTGAAACATTAAATTCTCAAATCAAGAGTCCTGAAAACAAAATAAAAGTACCAGGAGCACTTGATAATAATAAGTATATAGATGAAATAGCAAAAAATATTGCTTCAGCTGCAGATTGGCCTGATCCAGAAAATGATCCAACTATTACCAAAGCAATCAATGAAAATTATTTATTAGGATATAACTTACTTGGTGGAACATATTATATTCAAAATAAAAAAAATGCTAGTGATGTTATTGATAGTAAGGATATAAATGTACTTAAGGATATATTTGGAAAGTTAGGAAAATTTTACAAAGATACTAACAAGACATTTCCAGAGAGTATTTTTGAATATAATACTACTAGTAAAAAAAAGGATGGAGATATTAATCAAATAATCCTTGAAGCTTTAAGACAAGATGACGGCAAAAAGTGGGCATGGATAAACAAAAATTACTCAAACCACCCAAACTTTGTTGACATAAAGCGTGGTTTTGTTCAAGAATACAAGAGAAGAAATCGTGATAGTAAGATTTCTATGGACAATCCTGACGATACAAAAAATGCCTAATTATAAAAATTCATAAAATAATTAAAGCCTCTAATCCAAAATATAAAAAAGAAAATGGCCATGCTTCTCGCATGGACATTTTCTTTTTCAAATGAGTATTTTGAATTTGTTATTTTATAAATAAAATAAAAATTCAAAATAATAAGAAGAGCATAGAGTGATGATTGTTCAGTATCGTCCAAGCCAAACAAGATCCAAAATAAATAAAATACACATTGAGAAACAATACTGAATAACATAGCAGATTTATACTGATAAACAAAAAACATAGGATCTGCATCCTATGTTTTTTGTTTAAAGGAATTGTTATTATCCTAGTGATAATTTAATATATAATTGTTAAATGAATACTTGTAAAATTCATAATAAAGGTCAATAAAAGATGTATCGTATTAAAATCTCCTCAAAAGCAATCAGAAAAAATCAAGTCAAATTTGCAAAGATGGCACAAAAAGCTATCAATATATCTGATGCTTTTGATAATAAAAATTTATTCAAAGATTCATCTACCTTTTACAAAATAGCAGAAGCATATTCTAGATTTATATTAGCACAAGACATTGATAAGACAGAAGAAGAAAATCCTGATGAAGATATCCAACTAGAAGATATTTATGCATCTAATTTACATCCAGAATTAGTCCAATTATTTACTGAAAATAATTATGGAAGAGCACCTTTTGGCAGTAAGATTTTTAGTCAAGTTGGTATACCTGATAGTAGTCTAGTTAAGCAATTTTACGATTCTTTAGTTAGAAATAATGGAAGTTATGTTGCATTGGGAAAAGAAATGTACACGTTCAAAATAAAACCTGATACGGGTTTCTTTTTAGAAGGCCCAACAATAACTTCATTAAAATTTGCACTTGCTAAATATTTCAAAAATAATGAGTATTTTACATCTGAAGACGCAAAAAAAATATATAATCAATATTTTTATAGGGATGGTGGTAAGTCTAAAATTCAATTAGAGTCTGGTTCTAATAATCAACAAAAAGCTTATGAGGATTTACAAATACTAAGAGAGTTTTTTGCTGACACGATGCAAGTGGATCGCAAAATAGCAGAATCAGCAATCTCTTTTATATTACACAATAATTATCCATTCAAAGCAGAAGATGTTCTTGATGAGAGTAAAAAAGAAAACCTTGAAAAACTCAAAGATGATTTGATTTTAGTTTTATCTTTTTCTCATGATAATTTTAGTAGACCAACAACATTTACAAACTTAAACTATGAGTTATTTCAAAGACTAAAATTTATAGAAAAAAATGGGGTTAATAATTTCATAGGTATATTAGAAAAAGCTGGCGAGAAAAAAAGCCCAGTAACATTTTCTGATAGTACATACCCTTATTATTGGGAATCATTTGTCAAAATAAAATCAACAACTGAAAGTAGAGCATCAAATAAAGAAGCGCAA
>JACCDQ011674587.1_pt1 | contig 14784 bp, 18 predicted proteins | sample 7446031 | NCBI WGS metagenome assembly JACCDQ01 (sample SAMN15323442, study PRJNA562643) | freshwater metagenome | isolation source: river surface water | place: USA:Blue River Watershed | collected 2017-08-17
ACCACGAATGTCGTGCGTGAACGCAACGCGCCCACCCTCGCTTTTGCCAAACCAGTTCTCTTGCATCAAACGCACTTTGTCGGGCCAGCCGTTCAAAGTGGCTTTGTCGTTGCCGATCTGCACGTGCTCGAGCAACTCTTGGGCGTAGCGGGTGATGTCGAGGTAGTAGCCGGGAATTTCGCGCTTCTCCACCAAAGCACCGGTACGCCAACCGCGACCGTCAATCACCTGCTCATTGGCCAACACGGTTTGATCCACTGGGTCCCAGTTCACCACTTGCGTCTTGCGATAGGCGATGCCTTTTTCGAGCATCTTCAAGAAGAGCCATTGGTTCCACTTGTAATACGTGGCATCACAGGTGGCCACTTCGCGTGACCAGTCGATGGCCAAGCCCATCGCCTGCATTTGCTTCTTCATGTAGGCGATGTTGTCGTAAGTCCACTTCGCAGGGGGCACACCGTTTTTCAGCGCCGCGTTTTCAGCGGGCAAACCAAACGCGTCCCAGCCCATGGGCATCAAGACGTTGTAGCCCTTCATGCGTAAATGACGCGTGAGCATGTCGTTGATGGTGTAGTTGCGCACGTGTCCCATGTGCAACTTGCCGCTGGGGTAAGGCAGCATGGAACAAGCGTAGAACTTTTTCTTCGACGCGTCTTCTGTCACGCGGTAGGCATCGGAGCGGGACCAAGCGGCCTGAACAGCGCGTTCGACCTCGGTGTGGTTGTATTTGTCTTGCATGGGATCAGTCAGAGAACCCCGTCTTGTGCGGGGAGCAGCGCCTTAAACAGCCAAGGCGCATCAAACCTAGATTTTAGGCTTGGTTCAGGCGCTCAATCAGGGTTTGGCAGGGGGGTGTTTGCGCTCTGTCACAAAGCCAATACGGTTCAAGCCGGCTTGCTGAGCAAGCCCCATCACTTCAACCACTTTGCCGTAAGGCACGCGCTCGTCCGCACGCAGTTGCACCTCTGGCAATTCGCCATGGTCCGTCGCCAACGCCTTGGATGCCTGGGCGTTGAGGCTGCGTTGGAGGTCGTCTAGCGACGTGACCTTGTCTTCCAAATACACCGTCCCTTTGGCGTCGATGCTGAGCTTGACAAAGCGCGGTGGCGCACTGCTGGCCTGCGCCCCGTCGGTTTGAGGTAAATCTAGCTTCAAGGCGCTGACCATCAAAGGCGCGGTGATGATGAAGATGACCAGCAAGACCATCATCACGTCCACCAAAGGCGTGACGTTGATGTCACTCATGGGCGTTTGGCCTGGGGTGCGCTCAAACCGTCCGAAGGCCATCAGAGCGCTCGCAGGTCGTGGGCAAAGCCTTCTAGCTCTTGCTCCAAGCGGTTGATGAGGCGCCCCATGACGTTGAAGGCCAGTACCGCGGGCAACGCCACCGCCAAACCGGCCGCTGTCATCACCAAGGCCTCGCCCACAGGGCCCGCCACACGCTCAATGGTGAGCTGACCTGCGGTGGCAATGCCCGTGAGCGCGTGGTAAATACCCCAAACCGTGCCTAACAAACCCACAAAAGGTGCCGTCGAACCGACGGTGGCCAGCAACACTTGCCCCGACTGCAAGTGATGCAGCACGCCATGCAAGGCATCGCGCAGCAAGCGGGTGCGCTGCGCCAACACATCCCCCTGCGCAGCCAAAGTGCCCGGCATGTGTTGCTGGCTGGCCTGCGCCAAAGGCAGCAGCACCGCATGACGCTCCAGGCCCGCCAATGCTTGCAGGCCCTGCTGTAAATCTCGCGCTTGCCAAAAAGCTGCTTTGCCGTTGACCACGTCGACATGCACACGATGCAGCAACCAGGCCTTGTAGAAAATCACGGCCCAACTCGCCACCGACATCGCCAACAAAGCGAGCGCCAAGATGGCGCTGAGCGCATCACCTTGCCAGGTTGAGGCGAAAAAATCCATACGGTTTAGCGCAGGTTCAACACGTCAAACATGTCGAACAACCCCTTGGGTTGACCGGCCAAATAACTGGCGGCGCGCAAGCTGCCTTGTGCATAGGTGGCACGGCTAGACGACTTGTGGGTGACTTCAATGCGCTCACCCGTTCCCGCAAACAACACGGTGTGGTCACCCACGATGTCACCGCCACGGATGGTGGCGAAACCGATGGTGGAAGGATCACGTTCGCCGGTGTGCCCATAGCGTTCGTAAACCGCACAATCTTTGAGGTCGCGCCCCATCGCCTCGGCGATCACCTCGCCCATCTTGAGGGCCGTGCCCGACGGTGCATCGACCTTGTGGCGGTGGTGGGCTTCGATGATTTCAATGTCGTACCCCGTAGGCATGGCTTGTGCTGCCATTTGCAAGAGCTTCAAGGTGACGTTAACGCCCACACTCATGTTCGGCGCCATGACGATGGCAATGTCTTTCGCGGCTTGTGCAATTTCAGCTTTTTGCTCATCCGTAAACCCGGTCGTGCCAATGACCAGCTTCACGCCTAGTTCACGACACACCTTCAAATGGGCCAACGTGCCTTCTGGGCGCGTGAAGTCAATCAATACGTCTGCATGTTGCAAACCTTTACGCACATCCGACTCGATGTTGACACCGCTGGCTTGGCCTAAAAATCCAGTGGCATCGTTACCAATACCAGGACTGGCGGGCACGTCCAAGGCGCCAGCCAATTGGCACGCAGGGTCATTGCGCACAGCCTCAATCAGCATGTGTCCCATGCGACCGCTGGCGCCTGCAATGGCAATTCTTAAAGGGTGAGAAGTGTGGGCCATGATGTTTCGGCTCTTTCCATCATTAACGCGCCGCTTCGAGCGGCGGGTAAGTCACAGGGGAGGTCGGTGTCACAGTGCGCGAGGCATCTGTGGCAACTGGTTTGGCGGGAAATTTAGCCAGGTCCGCTTCGGTTGCTTTGAGCTCGGGCAATTGAGCGGGCGCACGGCGGGTATCGAGTTGTGCAGCGAACTCTGCCTCAGTCGGCAAGGGGTCGCCTTCGACGCGGTCAAGCGCATTGTTTTTAAAAAACACACTGAAGCGCCGTTGTTGGGGTTCGGCACCTTGACGGCGAATGGTGAACGCGTAATCCCAGCGATCGGCATGGAACAAGCTCGTCACCAGCGGCGTCCCCAACACATCGCGCACCGCTTGACGTGGCATACCTGCACGCAAGGCTTGTACTTGCTCGCGCGAGACAAAGTTGCCCTGCACCACATCTGGTTTGTAAATCACCGGTGCTGAACAGCCTCCCAAACCAAGGCCGACAGCCACACAAACAGCAGCGCCCAAGTGGCGCGGCAGGAACAAAAAGTGCAAGGCATTTCGACAGAATTCAAACATGGTGTGAAAGGCCGAATGAGGCGATAAGGCTATGATTCATTGATTGTAGCGGCCCACCTATTTCTGCCGCAGCGAGAAAGACAAAAATGGCGCATCCCGACGACTTAAAAAGCATTGGCCTCAAGGTCACAGCACCTCGCCTGAAAATTCTGGAGTTGTTTCAAAAGGGACCGCAACGCCACATGACGGCGGAAGACGTCTACCGTCAGTTGATTTCACAACGCATGGACATTGGCATCGCCACGGTGTACCGCGTGCTGATGCAATTCGAACAAGCCGACATCTTGAAACGCAGTCACTTTGAGAGCGAGCGGGCGGTGTATGAACTCAACGAAGGCGAGCACCACGACCATTTGGTTTGCCTCGACTGCGGACGCGTGGACGAGTTTCATGACCCTGAAATTGAAGCCTTACAAATCAAAATCGCCAAACGCAAAGGATTTGTACTGGCAGACCATGCGCTGAGTTTGTATGCGCACTGCCAAAAGAAAAATTGCGAGCACCGTCTCGCGGGTCAATAAACGCTATTTTTCAGACATGGCGCGTTGGTGACGCGCAATGAACTCTTGGTAGGTGTCAACACCCCGCAATTGCAAAATCGAGTTACGCACAGCCGCTTCCACCAAGACCGCAATGTTGCGACCCGCCACCACTTGAATCACCACCTTGCGCACGGGCACACCCAACACATCTTGCGTCAGCGGCTCATGCGGCAAACGCTCGTAATCGCGTTCTAGGGTTTCTTTGCGCACCAAATGCACAATGAGTTTCAAGCGCATCTTGCGACGCACCGCGGTTTCACCAAAGATGGCACGAATGTCGAGCAAACCAATGCCGCGCACTTCCAACAAGTTTTGCAGCAACTCGGGGCAACGACCTTCGATGGTGGTTTGGTTGATGCGATAAAGATCTACCGCATCGTCTGCGACCAGGCCATTGCCGCGTGAAATCAACTCCAAGCCCAGCTCGCTTTTTCCTAAGCCAGATTCGCCCGTGATCATCACGCCCAAGCCCAAAATATCCATGAACACACCGTGCATGGTGGTGCGATCGGCAAAGTGCTTGGACAAATAAGCACGCAGCAAGTCAATTACAAATGCCGCGGACTCTTGCGTAGCGAACAACGGGATTTGTGCCCGCTCACACATAGACACCAAAGCCTCTGAGGGCTGCTGGCCATCGGCCAACACCAGCATGGGCGGCTCCAGCGTGACGATGCGGGCGATACGGCGGGCACTGTCTTCCGCCGATGCCTTGCTGACGTAATTGGCTTCACGCTCGCCCAGCACTTGGACCCGGTAGGGATGAATGTAGTTGAGGTAGCCAACCAAATCGGCACCTGACCTGGCGCTGCGCACAGCCACCTCGTCGAAGTGACGCTCTGAAGCGCCTAGACCAGCAATCCACTCCCAACGCAGGCGGCTGCGAAAGGCTTCAAACAGCACATCTGCGCTGATGACCGACGGCCTCACGGCTGCACCGAATTCCAGGTAGAGATGATGCGGTGCAATTCGATCGCATCATCACATGTTTTGATTTTTTCACGCAGTCCGGTGTCGCTGAGCAGTTCTGCAATTTCCGACAGGATTTCAAGATGTTTTTGCGTGGAGGCCTCGGGCACCAGCAAGAAGATCAGCAAGCTCACTGGCTTTTCATCGGGCGCATCAAAACCAATGGCTTGATCCAGCTGGAACACGGCCGCCATGGGCGACTTCAGGCCCTTGATGCGTCCGTGTGGAATGGCTACACCATGCCCCAGGCCCGTCGAGCCCAGACGCTCACGGGCAAACAAACTCTCGGCCACCAAAGCACGGTTGAGACCATGCAGGCCCTCAAACAGCAAGCCCGCCTCTTCAAAGGCGCGCTTTTTGCTGGTGACCTCGACGCGCACAAGCACTTGCGCGGGGGAAAGAATGGAAGCTAGGCGATTCATGGTTGAGCGCAGATTATGCACCTGCCAACGAACTGTCCCCAAAAGCACAAAACCGCCAAGATATGGCGGTTTTGATAAGCATTTTGAGGGTCACATCAGGCGCTTGGGGCTCTCGTGATGATGGTTTTGCAAACGGTCTTTGTGACGAACAACTTGACGATCCAGTTTGTCAACCAGTTCGTCCACGGCGGCATACATGTCTTCATGCGCACTCTCGGCAAACATGTCACTACCTTTGACGTGAATATTGCATTCCGCTTTTTGACGACGCTCTTTCTCGGTTTGGTTTTCAATGCTCAACAGCACCTTCACATCCACCACTTGATCAAAATGTCGAGTAATTCGGTCCAGCTTACCGGCTACATAACTGCGCAAGGCAGGGGTTACTTCAAGATGGTGACCACTGATCGTCAAGTTCATAAAAAGCCTCCGTAGGTGAGTTAGCACTTTCACTATGCCCGTGCGCTGAAAAAAACGCAATGGGGCAACACCAAATTCAGACCTCAAAGCACCTACGGAAAACCCCTAGAAGACCCCATGGCAGTGCCATAATCTGACTCAGATCAACTACGGAGCTCTCTCCTTGGAAACCTACCCTAGTCGGTAGCTTTCGGATCGCATCAGGCCGTTCAGGCGCCGCGCGAATTCGAAAGCTGCATTTCTCACCCTTCGAAATTCTGTGCCCCACGCGCAAGGACTGCCATGCTCAACATCTTCACGCTGGCCAACGGTCGTCTCTTTCAAGAAGAGATCGAATCGCTGGAAGAACTCTCCAAATTCCAACCTATTTGGGTTGACCTCGAAGCACCCACGCTCGAAGAAAAACGCTGGATCAAGCAATACTACGGTCTCTCCATCCCCGAAGATGCGATGGACGAGGACATTGAAGAATCTGCTCGCTTCTACGAAGAAGACAACGGCGAACTGCATATTCGCAGCGACTTTTTGATCGCCCACGAAGACCAACCACGCACCGAACGCGTCGCGTTCATCTTGAACCAGAACAATGCCGCGTTGAAAAGCCAAGGCGTGTTGTTCTCCATCCACGATGAAGACGTGCCCGTGTTTCGTTTGCTGCGCATGCGCGCCCGTCGCGCACCGGGGCTGATTGAAGACGCCAAAGACGTGTTGCTCAAACTCTTTGACGCCGATGCCGAATACTCCGCTGACACCCTTGAAGACATCTATGACCAGCTTGAAAAAGCCGGCAAGCTCGTGCTGTCTGAGGACGTGACCGACGAGCTGGCGGGCGAAGTGCTGGGTGCGATTGCACGTCAAGAAGACTTGAACGGCCGTATCCGCCGCAATGTGATGGACACCCGCCGCGCCGTGAGCTTCATGATGCGTTCACGCATGCTCAACGCCGATCAGTTTGAAGAAGCGCGTCAAATTTTGCGTGACATCGAATCGCTGGACAACCACACCGCGTTCTTGTTTGACAAGATCAACTTCTTGATGGATGCCACCGTGGGTTTCATCAACATCAACCAAAACAAGATCATCAAGATCTTCTCCGTGGCCAGCGTTGCCTTGCTGCCTCCTACCTTGATTGCGAGCATTTACGGCATGAACTTCCAGCACATGCCCGAGCTCGACAAGACTTGGGGTTATCCGTTTGCGCTCGCGCTGATGGTGGCCAGTGCGTTGGTTCCCATGTGGTACTTCCGCAAGCGCGGTTGGCTCAAGTAATCAAACCGGCAAAGCCGACAGCAAGCGATCTAAGACCGCCGCGCTGTAGCGACTGGCGATGGTTTGAATGAAGCGTGGGAAATCCACATGCGCAGCGTCGTCTGCGCGATCAGAGATGGTGCGTACCGCCACCAGTGGCACGCCATAGTCATGGCACACCTGCGCAATCGCGGCGCACTCCATCTCGACCGCCAAGGCCTCGGGTAACTCTTGCTGCAAGGCTTGGCTTTCTGAGGTTTTAGAAACAAACCTGTCGCCGCTCACGAGCAGTCCTTGGTGTACGTGCGCAGTCGCCAAATCTAGATCTAACCATGCTGAGGGCGGCAAGGTCGTCACCACATCGTGCAAAGCTTGCTGAGCGGCCACCAACAAACGATCGGTCCACGCAGAATCGGCCGGAAAGCGTGTCATGCCGGTCAACGGCACCTCATGGCGCGGGAACAGCGGGGAGGCGTCCATGTCGTGCTGCATGAAATCGCGCGCCACCACCACATCCCCCACATTCACGTGTGGCGCCAATCCGCCCGCCACACCCGTGAACACCATGTGCGTGACGCCAAAACGTTCAATCAAGGTTGTCGCCGTTGTGGCTGCAGCAACTTTACCGATGCGCGACAACACCGCCACCACATCGTGACCGTGCCAGTGCCCTACCCAGAACTCACGGCCCGCCACATCAACTTTTTGTTCGTCAGGCATGCGTGCCAATACCGCCGCCAGCTCTTCGTGCATGGCGCTGATCAAAGCGATGCGACGCATGCTTATTTGTGGTCTCGAAGTTCGCGCCGCAGCACTTTGCCAACGGGAGTTTTGGGTAACTCTTGACGAAACTCCACCACGCGGGGCATCTTGTAGCCCGTGAGGTTCTGACGGCAATGCTCGAGCACTTGCGCTTCTGTGAGCGAGGGATCTTTCTTGACCACGACCAACTTCACAGCTTCGCCAGAGCGCTCATCAGGAATACCAATGACCGCGCACTCCATCACACCGGCAAGCCCTGCTACCACTTCTTCAACTTCGTTGGGGTAGACGTTGAAGCCACTGACCAAAATCATGTCTTTTTTGCGATCGACGATGCGGAAATAACCTTGCGCATCCATCACGCCAACATCGCCTGACTTAAAAAAGCCATCTGCGGTCATCACGCGGGCTGTCTCATCAGGACGCTGCCAGTAACCCGCCATAACTTGCGGGCCACGAATGGCGATCTCACCTGTTTGCCCCACGGGCACTTCATTGCCCGCATCGTCGATGATTTTCATGTCGGTGCTCGGCAAAGGCACGCCAATCGAACCGTTGAAGGCTTGGTTGGTCACGGGATTGCCACTGGCTGCGGGACTGGTTTCAGACAGACCATAAGCTTCGCAAATGGGACAACCTGTTTTCTCAAGCCATTGCCGTGCCACAGGACCTTGAACGGCCATGCCTCCCCCCACAGAGACGACCAAATGCGACCAGTCAACTTTGCCGAAATCGGGGTGATTGACCAAGGCATTGAAGAGCGTATTGACCGCGGGAAACACATGAAAACGGTGCTGGGTCAACTCTTTGAACACAGCAGGCAAGTCACGCGGGTTAGGAATCAACACCGAGCAACCACCCATGCGCATACACGCCATGATGTTGAGCGTGAAAGCAAAAATGTGATACAGCGGCAATGGACAAATGAATGTCGGCACTTCATGGGCAGGAATGCGCTTGAGGGCAGGTTCAAACCAGGCCGAGGCCTGCAGCATATTGGCCATCACATTGCGATGCAGCAACTCGGCACCTTTGGCGACACCGGTGGTGCCGCCCGTGTATTGCAGCACCGCCAAATCATCGCCGTGAATCTCAGGCAAGGTCAGGGTGCAACCCTCGCCAAGTGTCAGCGCGTCATTGAAACGAACCGCGGTTGGCAACTCAAACGCCGGCACCAGTTTTTTAACTTTGCGCACCACATGGTTCACCAACATGCCTTTGAGCCAACCCAATCGGTCGCCCATGGCGCAGAGCACCACATGCTTCACAGGGGTACGCGCCAAGCACTCTTGCAAGGTCGCACCGAAATTCTCCAAAATCACGATGGCTTTGGCGTCTGAGTCTTTCAGTTGCGCCTCTAACTCGCGCGGGGTGTACAACGGGTTGATGTTGACCACCACAAAGCCCGCGCGCAAAACCGCCGCCACAGCAATGGGGTACTGCAAGACATTGGGCAGCATGATGGCCACACGGTCGCCAAATACCAAACCCAGGCTTTGCAAATACGCGGCAAACACCTGACTCAAACGGTCTAGCTCTTTGTAGGTGAGCCCTTTGCCTAAAAAACTGAACGCGGTTCGATCGCCGTATTGACGAAAACTCTCTTGCATCAAATCCACCAGCGAGCTGTAGGCGCTGGTGTCAATCTCTGCGGGCACACCCTCAGGGTATGCGGTTAACCAAGGTTTTTGTAGAGAACTCATTCGACCGCCTTCACCATGTCCTCGACGACCTTTTTGGCGTCGCCGAAAACCATCATGGTTTTGTCCATATAAAACAACTCGTTGTCGAGACCTGCATAGCCCGAAGCCATGCTGCGCTTGTTCACGATCACCGTCTTGGCTTTGTAAGCCTCCAAGATCGGCATGCCGTAAATCGGGCTACCTTTTTCGAGGGCCGCAGGGTTGACCACGTCGTTGGCGCCCAACACGATGGCCACATCGACTTGACCGAACTCGCCATTGATGTCTTCCATTTCGAACACTTGGTCATAAGGCACTTCTGCCTCGGCGAGCAACACGTTCATGTGGCCCGGCATACGACCCGCCACCGGGTGAATCGCGTACTTCACGCTGATGCCTTTGTGCATCAGCTTTTCAGCCAACTCGTTCACCGCATGCTGAGCACGCGCCACCGCCAAACCATAGCCCGGCACGATCACCACCGTCTCGGCGTTGGCCAAGATGTAGGCGGCATCGTCCGCACTGCCACTCTTGACAGGGCGTTGCTCTTGCGCGCCACCAGCAGCCGTGACGGCCTCGGCACCAAAACCGCCCAAGATCACGCTGAAGAATGAGCGGTTCATGGCCTTGCACATGATGTAGCTCAAAATCGCGCCCGAGCTGCCCACCAGCGAACCTGCAATGATGAGCATGCTGTTGTTCAAACTAAAGCCAATGCCCGCTGCAGCCCAGCCCGAATAGCTGTTGAGCATGGACACCACCACTGGCATGTCAGCACCGCCAATGGGGATGATGATGAGAACGCCCATCACAAACGACAAGGCCAGCATGACAAAAAATGCTGTCCAACTTTCTGTGGCGACAAACATCAAACCCAAGCCAATCGTCACCAAGCCCAGCACGAGGTTGAGCATGTGTTGGCCCGCAAAGCTCACCGGCGCACCTTGAAACAGGCGGAACTTGTATTTGCCCGAGAGCTTGCCAAATGCAATCACCGAGCCGCTGAAAGTGATGGCACCAATGGCCGCACCGAGGAACAATTCCAAACGGTTACCAGCAGGGATAGGCGCGCCTTGCGCGGCAATGCCAAACGCCCAAGGTTCAGCCACGGCAGCCACACCAATGAACACCGCCGCCAAACCAATCATGCTGTGCATGAAGGCCACGAGCTCGGGCATCTTGGTCATCTCAACGCGCTGCGCCATGATCGTGCCCGCTCCGCCGCCAACCACAAGACCTGCCAAAACCCAAGCCATGCCCAAGCCAGAGCCCGAGAGCTTGACGATCAAGGCCGCCGTGGTGATGACGGCGATGGTCATACCGGTCATGCCAAACACGTTACCGCGTATAGAGGTTGTGGGGTGGCTCAAACCTTTGAGCGCTTGAATGAAACACACACTCGCCACCAAATACATCAAGGTCACGAGGTTCATTGAGACAAAGTCCATGTTCATGCTTTGTCTCCTGCAGTGGCCTTAGCAGGCTTGTCTTTTTTCTTAAACATTTCCAACATCCGACGCGTGACCATGAAGCCACCAAACACGTTCACCGCAGCCAAGGCCACGGCCAACACGCCCATGGTTTTGCCGAGCGTGGTTTCGGTCATCGCGGCAGCTAGCATGGCGCCGACAATGACGATGGCGGAGATGGCGTTGGTCACAGCCATCAAGGGCGTGTGCAACGCGGGGGTCACGGTCCACACCACGTGGTAGCCCACATAAATGGCGAGTACAAAAATAATCAGATTGACGAGGGTGGGAGAGACTGCATCCATGTTGTGTTTTCCTCGTTTATTTTTTCACCACTGCGCCATCGCGAGTCACCAAGCAAGCGGCCACGATGTCGTCTTCTAGGTCGATGTGTAGCGCGCCTTCTTTGGTGATGACGAGCTTCAAAAAATCGAGCACATTGCGCGCATACAGCGCACTGGCGTCTGCTGCCACCAAGGCGGGCAAATTGGTTTCGCCCACAATCGTCACGCCATGCTTGATGACGGTCTTGCCAGCTTCAGTCAGCGGGCAATTGCCGCCCACACCCTCCGCCCCTTTGCCGGCCGCAATGTCAATGATGACCGCGCCTGGCTTCATGGCCTTGACCATGTCTTCGCTCACCAGCACAGGTGCAGCCCGACCAGGGATAAGCGCGGTGGTGATGACGATGTCGGCCAACGCCACGCGCTTGGCCACTTCTACCTTTTGGCGATCTAGCCAACTCTGCGGCATGGGGCGGGCGTAACCCCCCACGCCTTCGGCCGCGTCTTTTTCTTCTTGGCTTTCAAAGGGCACGTCGATGAATTTGGCACCGAGTGACTCGACTTGCTCTTTCACGCTGGGGCGCACATCGGTGGCTTCAATCACCGCTCCCAAGCGCTTGGCAGTGGCGATGGCTTGCAAACCCGCCACGCCCACGCCAAGGATGACCACGCGTGCGGCTTTGACAGTCCCTGCCGCCGTCATCAACATGGGGAAGAAGCGTTGGTATTTGTCGGCAGCCAGCATGACCGCTTTGTAGCCCGCAATGTTCGCTTGGCTGGACAGCACGTCCATGCTCTGCGCACGTGTTGTGCGAGGCGCTGCTTCTAGCGCAAAACCTGTGGCACCTGCCGAAGCCAAACGTTGCAAGCCTTCGGCATTGAATGGCTCCAACATACCAACGACCGTACTGCCCGACTTGATGTGAGGGACTTCTGACGCTTCAGGGGCACGAACCCTGAGGACCAAATCACAGGCCCATGCCGATGCACTGTCCACCACTTCTGCACCTGCGGCTGCATAGGCCGCATCGGGCACACTGGCCAAGACACCAGCACCCGCTTGCACGCGCACCACATGTCCTTGCCCAATCAGCTTTTTTGCAGTCTCAGGCGTGACGGCCACTCGGGCTTCACCCGCCATCGTTTCGGCGGGAACACCAATCAACATGGGCTTCTCCTATTTGAATGAAGTCGTTTTTGTCAGATATCCGCAAGGTTACCCGACTTTTTTGCGAGCTCAAGGCGGACTTACCCGAAAGATAATGGCCAAATGAATAAACGTTGGAAGCCCAGTGTTACCGTCGCCGCCATCATCGAACGCGAGGGCCGTTACCTGCTGATCGAAGAGCACACACCCGAAGGTTTGCGCTTGAACAACCCTGCGGGCCACCTCGACCCTGGTGAATCACCCGAAGACGGCTGCGCCCGCGAAGCCCTCGAAGAAACCACACACACCTTTCGGCCCACCGAACTCGTCGGCATCTACATTTCGCGCCTGCAACGCCCCGCACGCGAAGGCCGTGCTGCAGAAGACGTGACGTACTTTCGCCTCGCGTTTTGCGGAGAGCTCGGTATGCAAGTGCCCGGCGCCAGCTTGGACAAGGGCATTGTGCGCACCCTGTGGATGACGCCCGATGAAATCCGCGCCAACCATCATCGCCTGCGTAGCCCGTTGGTCTTGCGTTGCATGGAAGACCACTTGGCGGGCCAACGCTTTCCACTTGACATGATCTACACCGACCCCAGCGTGCTTAACCCCGCAAAGGGATAATTGCCGCATGGCAAATAACAAACGTGTGGTGGTGGGTTTGAGTGGCGGTGTGGACTCCGCCGTCAGCGCTTACTTGTTGAAGCAACAAGGCTACGATGTCGTTGGCATCTTCATGAAAAACTGGGAAGACGATGACGACAGCGAATACTGCTCGTCCAACATCGACTTCGTGGACGCCGCTGCCGTGGCCGATGTGATTGGCATTGAGATTGAACACGTCAACTTCGCCGCCGAATACAAAGACCGCGTGTTCGCAGAGTTTTTGCGCGAATACCAAGGGGGCCGCACACCCAACCCCGACATTTTGTGCAACGCTGAAATCAAGTTCAAAGCGTTCTTAGACCATGCCATGCGCCTAGGCGCAGAAAAAATTGCCACCGGCCACTACTGCCGCGTGCGCGAGGTAGAAGGCGAGTTTCAACTGCTCAAAGGCTTGGACCCGAGCAAGGACCAAAGCTACTTCTTACATCGCTTGAACCAAGCGCAACTGTCCAAAACCCTCTTCCCTGTGGGCGAGCTACACAAAACCGAAGTACGTCGCATTGCAGACGAAATTGGCTTACCCAACGCCAAGAAGAAAGACTCAACCGGCATTTGCTTCATCGGCGAGCGCCCCTTCCGCGAGTTTTTAAACCGCTACATCGCCAACGAACCCGGCCCGATCAAAGACGAGCGCGGCCGCAAGATTGGCAACCATGTGGGTTTGAGTTTTTACACACTCGGCCAACGCCAAGGCTTGGGCATTGGTGGCCTGAAAGCCAAAGGCGCAGACATGGAAGCACTCCGCGCCCGCGGATTGCGCGGCGCTGGCGAACACCAGCCATGGTTCGTAGCTCGCAAAGACTTGGCCACCAACACCCTGTATGTGGTGCAAGGCCACGACCACCCTTGGCTGCTTTACGGCTCATTGCAGGCCAACGACCTGAGCTGGTGCGCGCCACAGCGACCAGCACCCGGGCGCTACGCCGCCAAAACCCGCTATCGCCAAGCCGATGCCCCTTGCGAGCTGCACTACAACGAGCAAGGCGAGCTAGTACTCGCTTTTGATGATCCGCAATGGGCCGTCACACCAGGCCAATCCGCCGTGCTCTATGACGGTGATGTGTGTTTGGGCGGTGGCGTGATCGATAGCGCTGCAGCCCTGAGTGTTGCGCATGCCTAACTGGGGCGTTTTTGTCGCACGGTTGTTGAGTGCCATCGGCTCGTGGCTAGATGCGAGTAACCTGCGCAACCGCGTCTACCAGTTACAAGAAGAAAACGACATCATGCGCATCGCGCTAGAAGACATTCAACGCATGGACGCCGAGGGCCGCATTGGTTGGATTGCACAAGAGACCTTGCACAACGTCAAAAAATACTGATCAGAACGGAATGTCGTCGTCCATGTCATCAAAACCACCCTTGGCAGGTGCAGGCGCCGCGGGGCGTTGTGCCGCAGGGGCTGCAGCGCGAGGTGCAGCTGGGCGGCTGTAACCGCCGCCACCGTCTTCACCACCACCGCTCGGCCCACCCATGCCTTCACGGCCGCCCAAGAGTTGCAACTCGGTGGCGATGATGTCCACGGTGTTTTTTTCCACGCCGGTGGTTTTGTCGGTGTACACGCCGTACTTCAAGCGACCTTCGACGTAAATGGGGCGGCCTTTTTTGACGTACTCGCCCGCGATTTCAGCCAAGCGGTCATAGAACGTGACGCGGTGCCACTGGGTGTCTTCAATCATCTCGCCGCTGTTTTTGTCTTTGCGGCGGCTGGATGTGGCCACGCTCACGTTGGCCACGGCTTGGCCGCTGGGCAGGTAGCGCACTTCGGGATCGCGGCCGCAATTGCCGACGAGGATGACTTTGTTAACGGATGCCATGGGTAAATTCCTCCAGATAGGGGCTAATTATGGGGTCTTTGTCAGACGTGCCGGACGCTG
>JACCDQ011912894.1_pt1 | contig 14777 bp, 13 predicted proteins | sample 7446031 | NCBI WGS metagenome assembly JACCDQ01 (sample SAMN15323442, study PRJNA562643) | freshwater metagenome | isolation source: river surface water | place: USA:Blue River Watershed | collected 2017-08-17
AGGGTGATCCACGATCACGATGATGAGCGCGCGATGGCGATCTTGCGCAATGCATGGCAAGCGCTGCCGCCGGACGGCAGCCTGCTGCTGGCCGAGCCAATGGCCGGCACTCCGGGCGCCGAGGCGATGGGCGACGCCTATTTCGGCTTTTATCTGCTGGCGATGGGGCGCGGCCGCGCACGCACTGCGCAAGCGTTGTCCGGCCTGCTGCAAGCGGCCGGCTTTACCAGCATACGCACACTGAATACGCGCATTCCTTTGCAGGTGCGCGTGCTATTGGCACGCAAGACGGAGCGTGTGCAGCAGCACTGATGGAGTGCGTCTGCACTTGAGGTGTGCACAAACGTGTAAATAAAGATTGACACAACAAGTTGTAAACACAAGAATACACATAATAACCAGCCGGGTGGACAAGATGATCCAGGGGCGACAAGAGACGACAGGGCAGTACCGACCGGCGCGGGGGCGCGCATGAACGCGCATGCGGTCGTGGTCGAGCAGCCTCTAACTTTGAGGGTGCGTGAGCTTGCGCTGGCCGAGCCCGGCGAGAACGACCTGCTGGTGGACATCGACTGGTCCGGCATTTCGACCGGTACCGAAAAGCTGCTCTGGTCCGGCCGCATGCCGGCATTCCCGGGCATGGGCTATCCGCTGGTACCTGGCTATGAATCGGTCGGCCGTGTTGCTTATGCGGGCGTCAACACACAGTATGAGCTTGGCGAACGGGTGTTCGTTCCGGGTGCGGCCTGCTTCGGCGAGGTGCGCGGCCTGTTCGGCGGTGCGGCTTCGCGGCTGGTGATACCGGCGCTGCGCGCACTGCGCGTCGCTGATGATCTTGGCGAACGCGGCACCTTGCTGGCGCTGGCCGCCACGGCTTACCATGCAAACGTCGGCGGTGCGACGCCGCCGGAGCTGATCGTCGGCCATGGCGTGCTGGGTCGGATGATTGCGCGGCTGGCGGTGATCGCCGGCGGCAATCCGGTGGTATGGGAGACCAATCCTGCGCGGCGCGACGGTGCGCAGGATTACACCGTGATCGACCCGGCTGACGACACCCGAACGAATTACCGCACCATCTGCGACGTCAGTGGCGACGCCAGCGTGCTCGACCGACTGATCGCGCGCACGGCACCCGGCGGCGAGATCGTGCTGGCCGGCTTCTACGACGCCAATATCAATTTCGCCTTTGCACCGGCCTTCATGCGTGAGGTGCGGCTGCGCGTCGCTGCGCAATGGAAGCCGTCTGATCTGCTGGCGGTGCGCGAGCTGGCCGAGAGCGGCCGCCTGTCGCTCGACGGCCTGATCACGCACCGCAGTTCCCCCGCACACGCCGAACAGGCCTACCGCACCGCATTCAGCGATCCGGACTGCCTGAAGATGATCCTCGACTGGAGAGAGTCGCCATGAGCCAGCCCACCGAATTACAGCCCGCGCCCGTGCATTTCATGCAGAAAGAGCGGTTGCGCGCCGAGGCCGCCGTTGAGCCAGAGCCGGTGCACAGCGGCGAGGTGAAGAAAGAGACGCAAGTCATTGCCATCTACGGCAAGGGCGGCATTGGCAAGAGCTTCACGCTGGCCAACCTGTCGTACATGATGGCGCAGCAGGGCAAGAAGGTGCTGTTGATTGGCTGCGATCCGAAGAGCGACACCACGTCGCTGCTGTTCGGCGGCCGCGCATGCCCGACCATTATCGAAACCTCTTCCAGGAAAAAGCTCGCCGGCGAACCGGTCGCCATCGGCGACGTCTGCTTCAAGCGCGACGGCGTGTATGCGATGGAGCTGGGCGGCCCGGAAGTTGGCCGTGGCTGCGGCGGGCGCGGCATCATCCACGGCTTCGAACTGCTGGAAAAGCTGGGCTTCCATGACTGGGGGTTCGACTACGTGCTGCTCGATTTTCTCGGTGACGTGGTGTGCGGCGGCTTCGGCCTGCCGATCGCCCGCGACATGTGCCAGAAGGTGATCGTGGTCGCCAGCAATGACCTGCAATCGCTGTATGTGGCCAATAACGTCTGCTCGGCGGTTGAATACTTCCGCAAGCTCGGCGGCAATGTCGGCGTGGCCGGCATGGTGATCAATAAGGATGACGGCACCGGGGAAGCACAGGCTTTCGCGCAGCGTGCCGGCATACCGGTGCTGTCGGCGATACCGGCCAATGAAGACATTCGCAGGAAGAGCGCCAGCTACGAGATCATCGGCCGCCCGGACGGTCCGTGGGGCGCGCTGTTCGCCGGACTGGCGAGCAATGTTGCCGAGGCGCCGCCCGTGCGGCCCAGGCCGCTGGCGCAGGAAGAGTTGCTGGGCCTGTTCGCCGCCGACGCGGTCGGCCGCGATGTGGTGCTCCAGCCGGCCACGGCCGCTGACATGATGGGCCGCGACATCGTCGTCAAGCCATCACTCGAAGTGATCTACGACGAGGCCTGATGCCATGAGCGAGCGCACCGTGATACCGATTGTCAGCGCCACAGGGCGCGGCCCGGCCGTCGATAATCCCGACGGTCTGCAGGGCGACGGTGCCGGCTGCCATTCCGGCCGTGAACAGATGGATGCGGCCGCGCGCGCGGCTGGCAAGAGTGAGGTACTCGACCGCTATGCGGCCGACTATCCGAAAGGCCCGCACGACCAGCCGCAGAGCATGTGCCCGGCCTTTGGCGCGCTGCGCGTGGGCCTGCGCATGCGCCGCACCGCGACCATCCTGTCGGGCTCGGCCTGCTGTGTATACGGGCTGACCTTTACCTCCCATTTTTATGGCGCGCGCCGCAGCGTCGGTTATGTGCCGTTCAACTCAGAGTCGCTCGTCACCGGCAAGCTGTTCGAGGACATCCGCGACGCCGTGCACAAAGAAGCTGATCCGGCGCGTTATGACGCGGTGGTGGTGATCAATCTGTGCGTGCCGACGGCGTCCGGCGTACCGCTGCAGATACTGCCGAAGGAAATCAATGGCGTGCGGGTGATCGGCATCGACGTGCCGGGCTTCGGCGTTCCTACGCATGCGGAGGCCAAAGACGTGCTGGCAGCCGCCATGCTGCGCTATGCACGTGCCGAGGCCGCAGCCGGCCCGGTGGCCGCACCGCGCACCGGCATCAGCGCACGCCCGACCGTCACGCTGCTGGGCGAGATGTTTCCGGCCGATCCGATGATCATCGGCGGCATGCTGGATCTGTTGGGCCTGTCCGCCGGCCCGGTCGTGCCGACGCGCGAATGGCGCGAACTGTATGCGGCGCTCGACTGTGCGGCGGTCGCGGCGATCCATCCGTTTTATACCGCCAGCCTGCGCGAGTTCGAGGCGGCCGGCCGCATCGCCGTCGGCTCAGCGCCGGTCGGGCATGACGGCACCGAGGCCTGGCTGCAATCGATCGGCGATGCGTGCAATGTCGCGCAGGTGCAGATCGACGCCGCGAAGAACCGCTTCCTGCCCGCGATACGCAGCGCGCTGTCGGCGGTGCCGATCAGGGGCCGCGTGACCTTGTCGGGCTATGAGGGATCGGAGCTGTTGGTCGGACGCCTGCTGGTCGAGTCGGGCGCCGATCTGCGCTATGTCGGCACTGCCTGTCCGCAGACACCGGCCAGCGCCGTCGATCGTGACTGGCTGCAAGCGCATGGCGTGCAGGTGCAGTACCGCGCGTCGCTTGAGCAGGACATCGCGGCGGTCAATGAATTCCGGCCGGACCTGGCGATCGGCACCACGCCGGTGGTGCAGGCGGCCAAGCAGCTGTCGCTGCCGGCACTGTATTTCACCAACCTGATTTCCGCGCGGCCGCTGATGGGCGCGGCCGGTGCCGGTTCGCTGGCCACCGTGATCAACGTGGCGATCGCCAACAAGCCGCGCATGGACGCGATGAAAGAATTCTTCGGCGATGCCGGCGAGGGCGACCGTGCGGGTGTCTGGGAAAGCGTGCCGCAGCCGCGCCCGGAATTCCGCGCCGATGTGCGCCGCCGGCTAGAGAAAGCGGCGAAGAAGCGCAAGGCGGAGGAGATGGTATGAACATCATCGATCACGACCGCGCGGGCGGCTACTGGGGTGCGGTGTATGTGTTCACCGCGATCAAGGGACTGCAGGTGATCATTGACGGCCCGGTGGGCTGCGAGAACCTGCCGGTCACTTCAGTGCTGCATTACACCGATGCACTGCCGCCGCATGAGCTGCCGATCGTGGTCACGGGACTGGCCGAGGAACAGCTGGGCCGCGAGGGCACTGAAGGATCGATGAAGCGCGCACACGGCACGCTCGACCCGGACCTGCCGGCGGTGGTGGTGACCGGCTCGATCGCTGAAATGATCGGCGGCGGCGTCACGCCCGAGGGCACCGGCATCCTGCGCTTCTTACCGCGCACGATCGACGAAGACCAATGGCAATGCGCGAACCGCGCAATGCTGTGGCTGTGGAATGAATACGGGCTGCGTCATATTCCCGAGCGCAAGCCGTTCGCCGAGCGTGCGCCGGATGAAAAGCCGCGCGTGAACCTGATCGGCCCGAGCTACGGCATCTTCAACATGCCGAGCGACCTGGCCGAGATCCGCCGCCTGGTGGAGGGCATCGGCGCGGAAGTGAATATGGTCTTCCCGCTCGGCAGCCATGTGGCCGACGTGCAGAAGCTGGCGGATGCCGACGTCAATATCTGCCTGTACCGCGAGTTCGGCCAGCTGCTGTGTGAAGCGCTTGAGCGTCCGTGGCTGCGCGCGCCGATGGGTCTGCACAGCACCACAAAATTTTTACGCAAGCTGGGCGAGTTGCTGCAGCTCGATCCGGAGCCTTTCATCGAGCGCGAGAAGCACACGACGATCAAGCCGGTGTGGGACCTGTGGCGCTCGGTAACGCAAGATTTTTTCGGTACCGCCAGTTTTGCCGTGGTGGCCAACGACACTTATACACGCGGTCTGCGCCGCTTCTTCGAAGATGAAATGGGCATGCCGTGCAACTTCGCCGTCGCACGCAAGCCGGGTGAAAAAACCGACAGCGAAGCGATCCGCACGCTGCTGCGCGAGAAGCCGCCGCTGGTGATGTACGGCAGCTATAACGAGCGCATGTACCTGGCTGAAGGCGGCAGTGCGTCGCCGATGAAGGCCTCATTCATTCCGGCCTCGTTCCCGGGCGCGATCATTCGCCGCCACACCGGTACGCCCTTCATGGGCTATGCGGGCGCGACCTATCTGATCCAGGAATTCTGTAATTGCCTCTTTGATGCGTTGTTCAACATCCTGCCGCTGGGCACTGAGCTCGACCGCGTCGATCCGACGCCGGCGCGCGCACTGGCGCAAGTGGCGTGGGACGACGAGGCCAGTGAGCTCCTGAGTGACCTCGTGGCCGCCGAGCCGGTGCTGGTGCAGATCTCGGCCGCGCGGCAGATCCGCGACCGCGCCGAGCGTGCAGCGCGCTCCGCCGGCGAGGACAGCGTATCGGCAGTACGGGTCGCGCAGGCGCGCGCCGCGCTGCGCATGGGCGAGGCGGCCTGATGGTCTGCGCCCAACTGAACATAAGAATGCCGTGGCATGCCGCTGCGGACGCCCAAGGTTGCGGGGCTTTGCGCACCACTGGCTGCAAGGCCAATTTGAAGGAGCGTTCTCATGGCTGAAAGGAAAAGCATTTCCGGCCTGTCCGATGACGAGGCTCAGGAATTCCATGCTTACTACATGCAGGGATTCGTAGGCTTCACGGCGATCGCCGTCGTGGCCCACATCCTGGTATGGGCATGGCGTCCCTGGATCACGTGATCTCGGCTCGTCGCTAACGAAAGGAATCGCTATGGCCAACATTCAACTGAAACAGGACCACCTGGGGGTCGATGAAACCGTCACCTACCGGCTCATCTTTGTGCTCGGCTTCACGGTCGTGCTCGCCATTGCGCTGGTCGGTTCGCTGACCCGCATGCCGTGGCGACGATGGCTGCCCGGCAGCGAACACGGCAGGTCCCTGTTCGGGAGCGTGCAGGCCGCAGTGTATTCATTCATGTCACACACACTTTAGGAGACGGGACCATGTGGAGAATATGGCGCCTTTACGATCCTCTTCGGACGATGGTCATCCAGGGGATTTTCTTGTTCGGACTCGCAGCAATGATTCACCTCATTTTGCTGTCGACGAACAAGTTCAACTGGCTGGACGGCGCGAAAACCGCGTCGGCTGCCCAGAACGCACCGATGCCGAAGTAAGAAATCCACCATCACGGTGGTGGGCGGGAACGCGTGCGGTTCGCGCGCCCGCCCTCACAAGAACAATCCAGGGATGAGTCCGTTCATTCCTGCAGGAGGGCTCGATCATGGCCATGCTGAGTTTTGAAAAAAAATACCGTGTGCGCGGGGGGACCCTGCTCGGCGGCGACCTGTTCGATTTCTGGATCGGTCCGTTTTACGTGGGCTTCTTCGGCGTCACCACGATCTTCTTCAGCTTCCTCGGCACGGCGCTGATCCTGTGGGGCGCGTCGCAGGGGCCAACCTGGAACCTCTGGCAGATCAGTATCGCGCCGCCTGACTTGTCCTACGGACTGCGCATGGCGCCGTTGCTGGCCGGCGGGCTGTGGCAGCTGATCACGGTGTGTGCGATCGGCGCCTTCGCCTCGTGGGCGCTGCGCGAGGTCGAGATCTGTCGCAAGCTCGGCATGGGGCTGCACGTACCGTTCGCGTTCTCGTTTGCGATCCTGGCGTATGTGACGCTGAACGTGGTGCGGCCGGTACTGATGGGCGCCTGGGGGCACGGCTTCCCGTACGGGATCTTCAGTCACCTCGACTGGGTGTCGAACGTCGGCTACCAGTACCTGCACTTCCACTACAACCCGGCGCACATGATCGCGATTTCGTTCTTCTTCGCGACCGCGCTGGCGCTGTCGATGCACGGCGGCCTGGTGCTGTCGTCCACCAATCCCCCCAAGGGCGAGACGGTGAAGACGCCGGAGCATGAAGACACCTATTTCCGTGACCTGATCGGCTACTCGGTCGGCACGCTCGGCATCCACCGGCTCGGCCTCTTTCTCGCGCTCGCGGCGGTACTGTTCTCGGCGCTGTGCATCGTACTGTCGGGACCGTTCTGGAGCCGCGGCTGGCCGGAGTGGTGGAGCTGGTGGCTGAACATGCCGATCTGGAACCGTTAAGGAGCGCACGATGGCTGAATATCAAAATCTCTTCACCAGCGTGCAGGTCGTCGGACCGCTGCACGATGGTGTACCGCAGCACCGGCCGGCACTGTCGCGCAGCGGCAAGCCGTTTCTCTGGCACCTCGCCGGCAGGATAGGTAACGCGCAGATCGGGCCGATTTACCTCGGCGTGCTCGGCACGATGTCGCTGATGTTCGGTGCCTTCGCGTTCACCATCATCGGCATGAACATGCTGGCGTCGGTGAACTGGGACCCGGTGCAGTTCATACGCCAGCTGTTCTGGCTGTCGCTCGATCCGCCGGCGCCAGGCAACGGGCTGAAGTTCGCGCCGTTGAACCAGGGCGGCTGGTGGCAGATCTGCGGCCTGTTCCTGACGATCTCGGTGCTGCTGTGGTGGGCCAATGTGTACCGGCGTGCGCGTGCGCTGAAGATGGGCACGCATGTCGCGTGGGCGTTTGCGGCGGCGATCTGGCTGTTCCTGGTGCTGGGTCTGATCCGGCCGGTGCTGATGGGCAGCTGGGCCGAGGCGGTACCCTTCGGTATCTTCCCGCACCTCGACTGGACGGCGGCATTCTCTCTGCGCTACGGCAACCTGTTTTATAACCCCTTCCATGCGCTGTCGATCGCCTTCCTGTACGGCTCGGCGCTGCTGTTCGCGATGCACGGCGCGACCATCCTCGCCGTCGGCCGCTACGGCGGCGAGCGCGAGATCGAGCAGATCGTCGATCGCGGCACGGCGACCGAGCGCGCCGCCTTGTTCTGGCGCTGGACGATGGGATTCAACGCGACCATGGAGTCGATCCACCGCTGGGCCTGGTGGTTTGCGGTGCTGTGCCCGCTGACCGGCGGCATCGGCATCCTGCTAACCGGCACGGTGGTCGACAACTGGTTCCTCTGGGCCGTCAAGCATGGCGTCGCCCCGCAGTATCCGCATGTCTGGGGCACGGTGATCGACCCCGCCACTCTGCAGGGAGCCAAACCATGAACGTATCCCCCTTGAAGGCTATGGCGCTGTTGGTCTGTACCGGCGCGCTGCTGGCCGGCTGCGAGCGGCCGCCGATGGAAAGTGTGCAGCACGGCTTCCGTGGCACTGGCATGGTCGAGGTGTACAACCCGAGCAAGCTGGCCAAACAGGACGCGCTGAACACTGCGCCCGCGCCGACGCCGCCGGCTTCGCCCGACGGCCCGCGTGCCAAGGACGCCTATCAGAACGTGAAGGTGCTGGGCGATGTATCGGCTGGCCAGTTCATCGGCCTGATGACGGCGATGACGGCGTGGGTTGCGCCGAAAGAGGGCTGTGCGTATTGTCATAATCCGCAGAACTTTGCAGAGGACAGCAAGTACACCAAGACGGTGGCGCGCAAGATGATCGAAATGACGCGGCACATCAACGGCAACTGGCAGAACCACGTCGCGCAGACGGGCGTGACCTGTTATACCTGCCATCGCGGCAATCCGGTACCGCAGCAGGTCTGGTTTACGCCGATGGAGCAGGACAAGAAGGCGGATTTCATCGGCGACAAGGCCGGGCAGAACACGCCGGGCAAGCTGGTGGGCCTGTCGTCACTGCCGACCGATCCGCTGACGCCTTTCCTGCTGGAAGACAAGCCGATCCGTGTGAACGGACCGACCGCGCTGCCTTCGGGTAACCGCTCGTCGATCAAGCAGGCGGAATGGACTTACGGCCTGATGACGCACATGTCGGAATCGCTGGGCGTGAATTGCACCTACTGCCACAACACGCGGGCATTCCAGAGCTGGGAGACCAGTCCGCCACAGCGGATTACCGCGTATCACGGCATCCGCATGGCGCGTGATGTGAACAACGCCTACATGGTGCCGCTGACGGGTACCTTCCCGCCGGAGCGCAAAGGGGCCGGCGGCGATGTCGCGAAGATCAGCTGCGCGACTTGCCACCAGGGTGCGTACAAGCCGCTGTATGGCTTCCCGATGCTGAAGAGCTATCCGGAGCTGGCAGCGATTGGCGCGCCTGCCGCAACGACACCGGCACCCGTGGCGGTTGCCGATGCCGGCAAGACAGCGAAGTAAGGATGCCGGCGTGACAGTGTCCTGAGTCGTTCAGCGCGGGGTTCCGGTCGCTACCGGAGCCCTGCGCTTTCCATAGCTGCCTGTGAATCTCGTATCGGTTGTATATCTCCGGTCGAATTCGCATCGACCCCGCCGAAGGGCTCATCATGACCGCAGGCCAGCTCCTTGAAAAACATCCGATGTCGCCACCGGCGGCCGCATCCGCGCCGCCCGGTGTCACCGGTGCCATCGCTCAGCCAGGTACGGTCGTTGTGTTGCTTGCCAATTTGCGTCCGGCGCACTGGCTGTGGGGCTGGAACCGGATCGCATTTTCACGCTGGCAGCCGCTGCGTGTGCGCGGCCTGCGCTGGATGAAGACACTCGGCAGCGGGCGTGGCGGCGGCTTCGGGCTGATGCCCAGCCCGTCGCATCAGGGGCTGTTCTGTCTGTTTGACGATGACGACTGTGCCAGTGAATTCATCGCAAGCGCGTCGCTGGTCGAGCGCTACCGCCAGTCCAGTGACGACTGCCTGCTGCTGACGCTGCGGCCCTCATCGTCACGCGGTTCATGGGACGGCATGAGCATCAACCCTGGCCCGCCATTGCCCGCTGATGCGCCACTGGCCGCATTGACGCGCGCCTCTGTCCGGCCGCTCGCAGCTGCCAGTTTCTGGCGTCATGCGCCGCTGTCGCAGGCGGGTCTCAAGAACGCGCAAGGCTGTGAGCTGGCCGTTGGCCTGGGCGAAGCGCCGCTGCTGCGGCAGGCTACCTTTAGCCTGTGGCGCGATACCGCGGCGATGGATGCTTACGCGCGCAGCGGCGCCCACCAGCAGGCGATACGCGCCGCATGGCAGCAGCAGTTTTTTTCTGAATCGATGTTTGTGCGCTTTGCGCCGCTGTCGCTCAAGGGCCGCTGGCAGGGGCGTGACTATGGCTAGCTTGCCGGGTGAGCATCGTGTGGTCGTGATCGGCGCAGGTGTCGGCGGTCTGGTGGCGGCATTGCAGCTGGCCCGGCGCGGGCTCGCGGTGACTTTGCTTGAAGCTGCAGATGCGCCCGGCGGAAAAATGCGCCAGCCGCTGGTGGACGGCGCACCGATCGATAGCGGACCGACGGTCTTCACGATGCGCTGGATTTTTGAGCAGATCTACGCGTCGGCCGGCGTGCGGCTGGAAGACGAGCTGGATTTGACGCCGCTGCCGGTGCTTGCAAGGCATGCGTGGGCAGCGGATGAGCGGCTCGACTTGTTTGCCGATCCGGCCTTGTCGCGCGATGCGATCGCGCGCTTTGCCGGTCCGGTCGAAGCAAACCGATTCACCCAGTTTTGCCGTCAGGCGCGTGCGGTGTATGACGCGCTCGAGGGGCCGTTCATTCGCTCGCAGGCGCCGACACTGTTCAGCATGCAGGGCGATCTCGGGCTGCGCGGTCTTGCGGTGCTGGCGTCCCTGGGGCCGATGCGCAACCTGTGGGGCGCGCTTGGCAAGCATTTTCAGGACCCGCGACTGCAGCAGCTGTTTGCACGTTATGCCACCTATTGCGGCTCGTCGCCGTGGCAGGCGCCGGCTACGCTGATGCTGGTGACGCAGGTCGAGCTGGACGGCGTATGGTCGGTGCGCGGCGGCATGCATGCACTGGCGCAGTCACTGGCGCGTCTGGCTGAGCGGCATGGCGTGCGGCTGCGTTACGGCGCGCGCGTGCGGCAAATCGAGCTTGCGGGTGCGCGTACGACCGGCGTGCTGCTCGCTGACGGTGAGCGCATCGCTGCGGACAGCGTGGTGTTCAATGGCGACCGCTCGGCATTGGGCGAAGGCCTGCTGGGTGATGCCGTGCGCGCAGGCGCGGCGCCGGTCGCGCCGGATCAGCGTTCGTTGTCGGCGCTGACCTGGAGCGTGCATGCGGCAACGTCTGGTTTTCCGCTCGAGCGGCATAACGTGTTTTTTCAGCCGGACTACCGGCGCGAATTCGACGACATCTTCCGGCACAGCCGTCTGCCGGCGACGCCAACGGTGTATGTCTGTGCGCAAGACCGTGGCATCAACGTGGGGGCGCCAGAGCGCGACCGCCTGCTGGTGCTCGTGAACGCGCCGTCCACGGCGCGGCGGCAACTGACTGAAGCGGAGATCGAAGCATGCGAGACCCAGTCCTTTTCCCTGTTACGGCGCCACGGTCTGACGCTGGAGCGCACGGCACAGAATACGCTGCGAACGACGCCGGCGGACTTTCAGCGGATGTTCCCGGGCAGCGCGGGCGCGCTGTATGGCATGGCGACACACGGCTGGATGTCGGCATTCCAGCGGCCGGGCGCGGCGAGCCCGATCGCAGGCCTGTACCTGGCGGGCGGCAGCGTGCATCCGGGGCCGGGCGTGCCGATGGCCGCGATGTCGGGGCAGCTGGCGGCCGCGACGCTGATGGCGCGCCTCGATTCGACCAGCCGGTCGCGCCGGGTGCGTATCTCTGGTGGTATGTCGATGCGCTCAGCGATGACGGCCGGTATGGACTGAGCATCATCGCTTTCGTCGGCAGCGTATTTTCGCCTTACTACCGGCGCGCTTTTCTGAAGGGGCAGGGCGAGCCGGACAATCATTGCTCGCTGAATGTGGCGCTGTACGGGCCGAAGCGGCGCTGGACCATGACGGAGCGCAGCCGCCGCCGTGTGCAGCGCGATGCGACCCAGTTCACCATCGGGCCGAGCCAATTGCGCTGGCACGGCGATTGTCTGGAAATCGATATTTGCGAATACGCGATGCCGCTGCCATTTCCGGTGCGCGGACGCGTACGCGTATATCCGCAGCAGCTGACAAATTTCAGCGTGCCGCTCGACGCAAAGGGGCGCCATCGCTGGGGGCCGATCGCTCCCTGCGCGCGCGTTGAGGTGGCGCTGAACCAGCCAGACTTGCGCTGGCAAGGACATGCGTATCTGGACTCGAACGAAGGCGACGAGCCGATCGAGCACGCCTTCCGTGAGTGGGACTGGTCGCGCGCCACCCTGGACGATGGCTCGACGGCCGTAATTTATGACGTGCAGCCGCTGGCGACGCCGGATCGGCTGCATGCGTACCGCTTTTTTCCCGACGGCCGCGTGCTGCCATTTGAGGCACCGCCAAGGCAGGCATTGCCAAAGACGGGCTGGCGTATGGAGCGGCGCATGCGTAGCGACGACCTGCAGCCTGTGACCGTGATCGACACGCTGGAAGATACGCCGTTCTACGAACGCTCAGTATTGGCCAGCAGTCTCTTCGGGCAGCGCGTGATCAGCGTGCACGAGACGCTGAACGTGCCGCGTTTCGTGTCGCCGGTGGTGCAGCGCATGCTGCCGTTTCGGATGCCGCGCATTGGCTAGATAGTCACCATGGCAGGCGTGCCATGGATGTTCTGAATTTGCGTCAGTGCATCTGCATTACGGACAGCTGAAGCGCTTATCAGCGCAGTCGCGCCACGCTTGTCGGGCATTCACGCCAGTACGTCTTTATCCGTTTTTATCTTGAATGGCATTGAGAATGGCCGTGACTGTATTGACATCGCCCTTGTCATTAGCGCGCATCAATGCCGTTTTGCCTCGGTGGTCCTGCATCTGCGCCAGGGCATGCGGATCATCGACGGCGCGCAATATCAGCTGCACCAATTCTGTGTTGCCGGTGTCTGCCGCGTCCATCAGTGCAGTCGCGCCCTGATTGCCCGGAATGCGTGCCAAAACGTCTTTATCAGTGACCGCGTTAAATATCAGCATTGCCGTATCAGGATTGGCTGAGTAAACGGCTCTCATGAGCGTCGTCCCGCCGCACTTATCCTGAATTCGCGCCAGGGCGTCTTTATCTTTAACGGCATTGAGTATCGCCGCTACTGTATTTACGTCGCCCCTGGCCGCGGCGATCATGAGCGCAGTTATGCCTTGCGTATCCTGCATCTGGGCCAGCGCGTCTTTGTCGTCAACAGCATTGAATATTGCCGTCACTGTATTCACGTCACCTACCGCTGCGGCGATCATGAGCGGCGTTACGCCCAGCATATTCTGCATCAGCGTCAGTGCGCCTTTATTTTTGCTGGCATTGAGTATCGCCGTGACTAGATTCATGTTGCCGTTAGCTGCGGCGTTCATGAGTGCAGTCATGCCTCGCGTATTCGGTATCCGCGTCAGCACATCTTTATCTTCTACGGCAGCGAATATCGCTGTGACTATATTGGTATCGCCCTTGGCGGCAGCGTACATGAGCGCCGTATCGCCAAATTTATTCTGCAACTGCGCCAGTGCATCTTTAGCCTGAACAGCATTGAGTATCGCCGTGACTGTGTTCACGTTGCCTGTCGTCGCGGCGCTCATGAGTGCAGTTATGCCTTGCGCATTCTGAAACTGCGCCAGCAGATCCGGCTGATCGGCGGCGCGTAATAAGGCCGTTACCCGTTCTGTGCTACCGGCGCTCGCGGCTTCCATCAGCGCAGTCACGCCCAGCTTGTTCTGCATTCTCACCAGGGTGTCTTTATCGATGACATTACCGAGGATTGCAGTCACCGTACCGATATTGCCTTCGGCAGCAGCACACAGCAGGGCTGTGTCACCCTGATGGTCCTGTATCTGTACCAGTGCGTCTTTATCTTTAACGGCGCTGAGTATTGCGATGACTGCATTCATGTCGCCGTTGGCTGCCGCGATCATGAGTGAGGTTGCGCCGTCATCATCCTGTATTCGCGCCAATGTGTCCGGATCCGGCGCGGCATTGAAGATCTCGGCCACTGTTTGGCTGTCGCCGAGTTGAAGGGCTTCTCTCACCCGCATGTTGCATTCGGCAGGGCTTAACTTTGCGTCGTTAGTCATCCCGCGGTTGGCAAGGCCGGGCAGAGGTTGATTGATTGATTTTTCGGTTGCCTTGCGCGGATGGCCCGGTGCGCTCAATTTGAATTCGTCGAGCAGGGGCTGGAGTACGGTGAACTTGTGTAGCGCATCGTTGTGCTCTGCCTTGATCATGTTCACGCGGCGCTCCAGTAGCGCTTTTCGGCTCAGCGGCTGTGCGCCCGGCGGCTGTTGCGCATGATCGTCACGGGTCTGTTGGTCATGGCGTTTGACCGCCGCTTCCAGCAGCAGGCGAATCACGACCAGATGGCGCTTTTCGACGAGCCCGATCCGATTCAGCACGTCGCACAGCAACGCGCCGAGATCGGTGATGACGTCTGACGACGGCTGTGTAAGTAACCATGTGACGATCTCTTTGCGACCGTGCATGAGTGCGTAAAACAGCGCGCTCTGCCCTTTCTTGCCGGCGGATTTCTGATTCAGCAGGTCCGGGTAAGCGGTGACTAATTCCTGCAGCCTCGGCAGCGCTTTCGAGTCACCTTGCTCCAGCAGTGCAAACCATTCCTTCTGCGCCGGCACCAGACCGGCCTTGTCGTTTTTCGCCGGTGCGGTGGCGGGTGTCGCGGACGACGATACAGGGGCCATGCGCTCAGCGGCGGCGCGGTTCTTCTTGCCCGCAGCAGGCCGGCTCGACAGCGTCGGCTTGGTGGCTGGCGTCGTCGTTAGCACGGAGAGTGCTACCGTCCTGCTGGCAGGAACCTCACCGGGCTTGAGCGTATGACGCGGCGTGAGCCAGTCTGCCGTTCCGGCGACGGGGCTGCGTGAAGCTGCGGGCACCGGCTTTGGCTGAGGGGCTTCTCCCCGGTAGGTCGAACCACGCA
>JACCDQ011410115.1_pt1 | contig 14774 bp, 11 predicted proteins | sample 7446031 | NCBI WGS metagenome assembly JACCDQ01 (sample SAMN15323442, study PRJNA562643) | freshwater metagenome | isolation source: river surface water | place: USA:Blue River Watershed | collected 2017-08-17
GCGTAGCGATGTACACCTTTGTTGGACGCCGCATAAAAATACTCCCCATCGATTCCAATTCCTGTTCCAGGGTACGTGCCAAACATGGTTTTTTCCTCATAAACACCGTCTTTATCCTTGTCTTTTAACAAAATGATTCCATTCCCATCTTTCAATTTGGAGAGTTTAGCATAGACATGTCCTTGCTTGGAAACGGTGATGTGGCGCGTGGCGCCTAGTTCTTTACCGATTTCAGAGATTGAAAATCCGGTGGGTAATTTGATGTCTTGCGCAAAAAGTAGCGAGGGCGCTAGTAGACAAAGGGTAAATATTATTTTCATGTTGATTAAATAGGTTAGCTAAAGATAGAATAAAAACAAAAAAAGACCTGCATGTTCATGCAGGTCTTTTTAAATATTCTGTGGTCGCGTAGGGACTACTAGTATGTCATTCAAATTCCTAAATATTCTACAATTAACTACCAATATAAACATATTAACTACATTTGTTAAGAAATCACAGGACATCAACAGCACCAATTTGAAACAAAACCTGTACCTATACCTGTACCTTTTGAACAATGGCAACAATTAGAGCAGTAATAAAAAAGAATAAAAAAAAATCAAATGGATTAATTCCAGTCTATTTGCGCATTATTGAAGGCGAAAAAAACACTTTCAGGTCTACAGGAATAGATATACCTGAGGATGCTTGGGATGAAAGGAATCAAAAGGTTAGATCAAAGCATCCAAATTCAGGAAGAATGAACCAAATGATTGCAAAAAAAATCAGCGAACTTGAAGACCTTAGATTACAACTTGATGGCAATAGGGGACTTGGGAAGGCTGTAAAGTCAATCTCTATAAAGAAGGTTTCTGACAATAAACTGAGTTTTTCGATGTTTTTTAAAGAATATGTTAATCAACAAAAAATTGATAAAAAATTTGGCACACACAAGAAAGTAGAATCTGTACTGAAAAAATTCAATGATTATAATGTCCATAAAGATGTGAAGTTTTCCGATTTCACATTCGAATACCTGAAGACCTACGAAAATTATTTAAGAAGTCTCGGTAACACTACAAATACCATTCATGCAAATCTGAAGGTATTTCGTATGCTCTTTAATAAAGCTGTAGAGCTAGATATTATTCCTATCCAAAATAACCCATTTGGAAAATATAAACTAAAAACAGAAAAGGTAGAAAAAACGTTTTTGACACAAGATGAAGTAAATAAAATAGATGCGGTTTTGGTTACAAAGGGTTCAAAAATGGAAGCCCACAAAGATATGTTTGTTTTTGCTTGCTATGCAGGCGGAATTCGCATCTCTGATCTCCTTCAATTAAGGATCGAGCGATATGATAAAACCACAAACATATTAAGTTTCTTTGTGCATAAAACTAAAAATAATCATACTATAAAATTGCCTCAAAGAGCCGTTGAATTAATAAATAAATACATTCCTGAAGGAAAAACCAAAGGTTATATTTTTGGTCTACTTGAAGAGGATATTTTTAAAGCCACACCAGATGTTTTATTAACCAAAATTTCATCAGCAAATGCATATGCTAACAAAAATTTAAAAACAATAAAGGATCTAGCTGGTATTGACAAACAGATTAGTTACCATTCAAGTAGGCATACTTTCTGTGTACTTGCATTGAAAAATGGTATTGGGTTTGAAATGGTTTCTAAAATCATGGTTCACTCAAGTTTAACTACTACGCAAGGTTATGCGAAATTTATTAATATTGACATGTGGAATTCAATGGATAAAATGAATCTAACTGATTAATTTTTATAGTAGAATGGATAATGATTTACGAAAATTTATAGAGGATAAAATTTATGCACTAGGCATAGATTGGTGGAACAACAAAAAAAAAGAATTTACCGCTATACCATTTAAAAATTTGGATGGAACTATAGTTGAATTTAGTTCTACCCCTATCAATAATAATGAATCAAACGAAGGAATTAACCTCTCATTTGGTATAGTGGAGTATGGTTTGAATTGCAACAAAAAAATTAATATTCTTAAGCAATTAACAGGTTGGCCTAATGAGCAAGACCATTTTGAATATGATCAGTTTGATTTTAGTTTGTTTGGATTTGAATTAATGAATGAGCTACGATCAATTGTTGCCAAAATGACGATAAATAGCGAATTCATTAGTTTTCATGAAAATATCATTTGCTATATTTTGGATGAATTAGAGGAAAATAAATTATTAATTAGTGATTCAAATTATGATGAAATATGCTCTTTATTTATAAGAATGTTTCAGAAATCATTTAAAATTCATTTTAAATCAGAAATATCAATTGTCAAGAATATTAGTCCAAAAGTTAACTTTGATAAAATAGATTTAAATATTCCTAATGGCGATTTCTCTGCATTAATCACTTCGATTTATCATCTATCTAAGATTGATAAGAATTTAAGACAAAAATTTATTAGAAATATATGTGAAACATATACTCTTAATTCCAAAGAAATTAATTTCGACAATATTTCTTCCGATATAAGAAAATTAGAATCAGGCGATTTTAATAAAAAATCACTGGCTAATTTACCCTCCAAGATTGAAAATCTATCATCAGATTTCCTTAATAAAAAACTCAAAAAAAACAGGTAATTAAATAGATTTTCCTAGTAATTCCTGTGTCAATTTAGGTGCAAAATTCTGCACCGTGGTAATTTCCCCATTTCACTTGTAACGATTTTTGATTCTATAATTTTGAATTGCGAATTCGGAATTAAACTGTAATTGAAAGAAGCAGAGCATGACTGTTAAAAATCAATTATCAATGCCTGTTTGGTTTTGATTTGCCTCAAGTATTTCAGGGAAATGAAATAAAGTCAAAAATCAATAAATACTTTTTTTATGTCAAAGATTAATGCTTTGGATATAGACAATATGGGATTGTCGAATCCACTTTTGTACAACACGATTGACCTTGCCAACTTATTAAAAGTTTCAACCAGAACGATAAATAGATGGAAATCGCAAGGAACAATTCGTTATTCTGCTATTGGTTCAAAACACTACTTTATGCACGAAGATGTAATTAATATGCTTAATTCTCATAAAATCAACTGCTAAATATGGAAACTCAAAATTTCAATTTTGAAAAAAAATGCATTTCAAACCAAGGTAAATTAATCATTAACTCTGGCAGAGTACATTGCCAAGTGGTTGATGTTAATCCTGGATTAAATAAAGTTGGTTCAAATAGCATTACGAATGATTCCCTATCAAATGCTCTTATTGAAGACGAAGCCAATTTTAAAATGGTAGACTTTTTTGATCAATTGGCAATCCAGGCTAGATTGGAAATTTGGAATATTATAAAAAAATCACCCAATCAATTATGGCTAATACTTACTTCAAAATCTGCTATGATTAAAAGTCAACTTCCACCTGATTGGACCGAAAAGGGTTATTCCAATGTATGGATTACTTCAGCCGATTTCGGTATGGCAAAAAATGTTGAATGCCTTTCAAATTTTAAAGGTCAGATAACACGGTTAAAATCAAATAAATCAACAAAAATTCTAAATTTTGATGCTTCTATTTTTGACAAAAATAAGCAAGGGTTGCATTTATGGGTCATTTCTGAAATAGAATTGCGAATTAACTTTTAAATTCAAGAGTTTATTCTGAACTAAAATTGACCAACAATTTCAACAAGAAACACATTTGTTAAGGCCATAAATTAATTATGAGATTTTGGTAAATGGTTTTTAGTTGGAAGATCAATTAAGTGTAATATTTATTTGAAACATGGGATAAGTGTATTCGTTTAAATAGGGTACTATAATCAATTTATTTATTGTATTGACCAAACGGACATTTTATGCCCGATCGATACCTTATTTTTAAAATTTAACCAAATGATAGAATCGTCAATTCAATGGACAGATGCCACAGTTAATTTTTGGGTAGGCTGTCAAAAAGTAAGTGCAGAGTGTAAGTACTGCTACATGCACCGCATGGAAGCAAGATATGGCCGTGATGGATCAAAGGTTCGTAAGACTAGTAAAGCTACGTTTAGCGCAGCTTTAAAGTGGAAAGACCCTAAGCGGATATTCACCTGCTCCATGTCGGATTTCTTTATCGAAGAAGCAGATCAATGGCGCGATGAAGCGTGGGACATTATACGTAAAACTCCACATCATACGTGGTTGATTCTTACCAAACGTCCTGAGCGGATTAAAGATTGTCTCCCAGGTGATTGGGGTGATGGGTATCCAAATGTATGGCTTGGTACAACAGTTGGTATTCAAAGCTCATTTCATCGTGCTGAGAAATTAGCCAAAATACCAGCTAAGGTTCGTTTCATCTCAGCTGAGCCTATTTTGGAAGAAATTGATTTCTTAAGTAGTACCAATGACGGAGAGCGCATTATCGATGCGTTCCACTGGGTTATTCTGGGAGGTGAATCTGGTAATGAAACAGGTCCATTTAGATATAGGCCTTCTCAAATCGAATGGTACGAAAAGGCTATTAACGACCTAAAAACACAAACAGGTGTTGCTGTTTTCATGAAACAGCTAGGCACTCACTTATCGAAAAAGCTCCATTTCAAGAAAGATCGACACGGTGGAGAGTTAGAGAACTGGCCAGAACAGCTGCAGATTCGTGAATTTCCCGATTAATTAACAAAAGCCCTCTAGTGATTCTCCTAGGGGGCTTTATTTAACTTTAATACAATGAGACAAAAACACGGAATATATTTTTGGGTGATTCCTAATGGAATAAATCTTACCGAGCAACTCGCAGTGAATCCACCTAGATTTAAGAAGAAAAAAGTTAAAATCGATGTGTTCTATTACATATTAGATCACATTACATCACGTATTTACAATTCCTCTATGGATGAATTTACTGAATATGTCGATATACATTCAAATAATTTCATTTGGCTTCATCATGACTACAAAGAATATGTTGAACATTTAAAATTGCTCAGAATCATAGAAACGGACTACTATATCCCTGAAGAAAAATCATACGGATACAGCATAAATCTTGACCAAATTGATTTTGAATGTCCGTTCATCGAAATCCCAATCACAGATAATGTGATTAAGCAGAAAATTGAATCTAAACAGTATTACAAGGTAAATCTTTCTGTTACATCATCGAAATATCATCACTTGTGTAAATGGTTTAATCCTGCTTTAAAAATTGACGCTAATAAAGCCAGGAGGAAAATAAAGAAAATGTATCAAGAAATAGAAGACAATAGACAGGAATACACTCGAAAAGAGATAAGAGATGCTAAGGCCAAACTTCTGAAGAATCTAAATGTAATACACGAACTTGAAACACAGAACTTCTATTGTGACATTGATTTCAATATTGGGAGGTTTCATAGTAACCTGACCAATTTGAAGAAAGAACTAAGGAATTACATTACTTATGAAGGGAAACATTTGGTCAATATTGACATCCGCAACTCTCAACCATTCTTGAGTACATGTTTATTTAAACCCGAATTTTGGTCAAGAAATCATCATGGGCTTAATATTTACAAAATCCCGACCGCGATGAACATCATTGATGGATATAGGGTTTCAAGGTATGATGTGAAAACATATGGAATGGATGGATATGAAGGGATAGATGAAATGAGAAATAGAATAAGTATATATATTATGTCTGTAACTTTTTTGCTAAAAAGTGCATTTAAAGGCTCTAGTGAGTATATTTCATTTTGTTTTTCCAGAAATTTTTATGCTAAAGTCTTTGAGAAGATTTATCCAGGTATACCATTCGTTAAGAATAAGGCAAAGAAAAGCTTCTACCAGTTCATTTATTCATCAAATGAACAAAGCTATTGGGAAGAGAAACGATTGATCTCAGAGGCCTTTCCTCAAGCTACAGAGCTATTTGAATTCATTAAACAAAAGGATTACGTGCTTCTGTCGCATATTATGCAACGATTAGAAAGCATATTGATGATAGAAGTTATTTCAAGACGTATTAGTGCAGATAAACCACATTTGCCATTTTATACAGTGCACGACAGCATTGCAACATTTCCTGAAGATGTTCCATACATAAAAAAAGTGATAAAAGAGGAATTCAGAAGGTATTTAGCTATTGTTCCTAAGCTAGGGGTTGAGCGTTGGGGTGAATTACCTTAAAGTAAATTATTTAGTAGCCTTCTTACATGTGTGTAGGAAGGCTATTTTATTTTTTGATATATGTTACCGCTTAATAATTTGTATTTGAAATAAGAATTGTTAATTCTGAAATTTCAATTTAAAATAATTTAAATAAAAATGAAATCGTATTTTATCTTTCTAGTTTCTGTTGTTATTTTCATTTCTTGTAAAGTTGAAGAGCCTCAAAATCCACCTGTAGTAATTACAAATGCTGCAAGTGAAATTAAGCTAATGACTGCTATTGTTAGCGGTGAAGTTACTGAAGAGGGATTTTCAGCAGCTACTGAAAGAGGTTTTGTCGTTAGTGAAAAAAACTCGAATCCTTCGGTAAGTGACCAAAAAGCACTTTCTGGTTATGGAAAAGGCCCATTTTCTATAGTTTTAACAAAACTAACACCCAATACCAAATATTATTTCAAAGCTTTTGCAACGAATACAAAAGGTACATCCTATGGTGAAGTTCAAAGTTTTACTACAACTGATTATAAACTACCAAGTTCCAAAATCGAATCAATCAAATATGTAAGCTACTACATCGCTGAAATTAATGGTTTAGTTGATGATGAAGGAGAAGGTATTGTTACTGAGTGTGGATTTGTTTTAAAAACTTCTTCACAACCAACAATAAATGATATAAAAGTTCAAGTATCCTCTGGAAAAGGAGCATTTGGAACATTGGTTCGCGGCCTTACACCCAATACAAAATATTTTGTGCGATCATATGCAATTAATGAAAAAGGGGTATCGTATGGAAATGAAATTTCGTTCAACACTCTTGATTTTTCATTACCATCATTTTCAATTAGTCCAATAATTACGTCAAATAATGGAATTGAAATATCCTTTAAAAGTAAATTAAACACTGGCGGTTCTACACCTTCTGAGTATGGATTTTGTTATTCAACAACACCTAATCCAACAAAACTAAATAATATTGTAAAATCCAATACATTAAATGGAGCAAATTCTAGTGAACCAGAATTTACTGCATCAATTTATAAATTCAATCTTAATACTACGTATTATGTTAGATCATTTGCTACAAATGTAAAAGGAACATCATATAGTGAGCAAACGATATTTAAAACCGTTGTGGATCCGACATTGCAAAATGCTCTAAATGCTCTAAAAAGTGGACTTCAAGTCTACTATCCATTTAATGGGAATGCAAATGATGAAAGTGGTAATAATTATAATGGCGTAGTTACCAATGCTCAATTAGTTAATGATCGAAATAATAATTCGAATAGTGCATATAGTTTCGATGGACGAAATGGGACCAATATAACAACTAGTTATCCAGGAATATTAGGAACTGGAACTAGAAGTTTTTCATTTTGGATAAAACGAAAGGATCCTGTATTTATTGGAACTTCGATTTTTGCATATGGTAATCAAAATGACTGGGGACAAGGAATGAGCGTTAATTTAGGGAAAATTGATCAAAATAATGTTATCATTCTAGATAACTTAGCCTCTTCGTCGGGCCCATTTTTTGAACTTATACCTGATAAGTGGCACCATTTTGTAATAGTTTGGGACAAAAGTTTTGGACCAACTCCAACGAGTGCTAAATTTTATATTGATGGAACTCAAAGGCAAAGTGCTTCTTGGACGTATAATCCAATTCCTATTAATACAATAAAGGCATCAAATTTAAGTATTGGCCAATTTAATGTTTCTGGGGATCAAAAAAGCTTTAATGGTACAATTGATGATTTTGGCATATGGAATAGAGCATTAACTGGAGCTGAAGTATTGCTACTTTTTCAAAATCAATTATAAAAATCTGATAATTGTATTTTTACCAATATAAATTAGAAAAATAATGCTGCACAAGTGTTAATTATTGATTTTAGAGATGCTTGGATTTGTTAGCTATAGCGCGATGATAGCAGGTTTGTGAGATGCATAAAAAATTAAATCGTGATATTAAGTGTTTAATTCACCTAACTGAATCAATATGAGATTAACAAAATTCATCAGGAATAATTATTTCATATTGGAAGCAATTATTTTTCTCTTATTTGTATCCATAAATACCTATGGACAGCTGGAAGCAGGCTATTCGATGTATCGATTCAATCCACAAGTTATTTCACCATCGCATGCTGGAAGTACATCAAGAAGTGGGATAACATTAATGAATCGTCAGCAATGGCTGGGAATAGAAGGTGCACCTAAGACATATGTCTTTTCTGGGAATTTTAAAGTAAAATCTAAGTTTGGATTGGGGTTAAATGCAATGTATGATGCAGCTGGCCCTATGTCAATCTCAACATTGAGTACAGACTTGGCATATCACCATTCATTTGAAAATAAATGGGCCTTATCAGGCGGAATTAGGGCTGGTTTTGCAAATTTAGCTTTGAATTTTGATGGCATGAACTTAGTACATCAAGGAGACCCAACGTTTGTGAATCGTTCTTCTTTGAAATTCAATGTAGGTTGGGGATTAAAGGTTGCCAAAGGAGACGGTTTCTTTGTAAGTGTATCACAACCACGTTTATTTAAGTACAGTTTAGGTTCAGGATTTAAGGATGTATCTTACTTTTACTGGATGGCAGGAACAAAGATTAAGGCAAATGAGAAAATAACAATTTATCCAAGTACTTTATTTCGCACTGCTAGTGGGGTCCCAAATAGTTGGGATGCAAATGTGATTGTTAATTACAAAAGCAAATATGATTTAGGTGCAAATTATCGAAACCAAGATAGTTGGGGAATTCGTGCTGGTATTCAGGCTTCAAAAAGTATTTACATAGGTTATGTATTCGAAATGCCGACAGCTCAATTAAGTCGAGTAAGTGTGCAATCTCATGAAATAGCTTTACGTATTTCTTTCAACAAAAGGGTGAAAACCGAAACTAAGCCTGTTGATGGTCCAAAATAAGTATTAGGTAATAATAGAATTTAAATGAATTGAATTCACTCAAAATAGAATGCTGAATTGAAAGTCAAGTTAATTGTAAGTACAATGCTGTATAAATTTTAGTCTTTCATTTTACGAAAAGTTCATATTTTTATCGTTGTTTAATATCCTATTTTTGGAGCCATTAAAATTAAGGCATGAGAAATTTAATCTTATTTGTTATTTGTTCAGCATTACTATTGACTCAAGAATTAAATGCTCAAAATGCTGTCACAGTTAAATTCAACGGTTTAAAGACAGGAGATACTTGCACTGTTCAATTACAAAAAAGTTCAGAAAATTATTATTTTAAGAAAATCGGGGGAACTTCCACCGGAACGACTGAGCACACTTTCTCAAATTTAAGTAATGGAAAATGGGCATTAAAATTAGATGCCACTGGATACTTTTTCCCATCAACTCAGGTTTTTGAATTGGATGGTTCACCAAAATCAGTTACTGTTACTTTAACTCCCATTTCCTTAACAAATTCAACCAATTTTGTTTTTAAATGGGAGGATGATTTAAGTTATATGGGTCATGCTCAACAAAGTTACATAAATGAACCTAATGATATATTAGTAATAGATCAATCAATAAAGGTGCCCGATGATTTCAACAGTATTACACTTTTAAATAAATATGGAATAGCTCTTTCAGATAAAGTTACCCCTTGGACACCCGAGGATGCTTTTAGGCTTTTTCAAACTGTTAAAAGAATTTCTTCATTATCGATAAACGACAATTGGTTGGCGGTGTTTAAAGCTGAGGTAAAGTCAGTTTGGTACATAACAGATCAAGAAGTAATCGATGACATTCAAATTGTAGAACGTAATTCAGTAAAGTTTGTAACGATTTCTCGTAAAGCATTTACATATGCCTCTCCATTGGTAGTCACATTAGATGGTGTAAAAGGTCGTTTTTATTCTAAAAGACTTTATGGAGCATTAGTCAATTATGCGACAAATTATGGTTTTGATAAATCTGCAGTTGATCAATTAGCTTTAAATAGATTTGGTATTCGATTTTTAAATCCTAATGATGAATTACAAAAAATCATGAATGAAGATTTTTCCAATTTTCAAGAATTTTCTGCCTTTGAAAAAATCACGATACTTTCAATGTTAGAAGAGCTACCTGATGGGATGCATATCCAGGAAAATTTAAAATACTTAGTGCGTCGGATCGCAGGACAATTAAATCCTAAATATCCAGGGGCACCTGCCATAGCTTGGATAGGATCTAAGACTATCGAATTTATGCAAATTGCTTTTACTGGAAATCAATACTCTTATGTTCAAAGACTTGTTCTACATGAAAAGTCTCATTTTATGTGGGAAAGCTTATTTGAACAGAAATTACGAGATGATTGGACTTCTATTGGTGGTTGGTTTTTAGATCCAACTTCTCCCACTGGATGGACCACAAGTAATACAACGGAGTTTGTTTCAGCTTATGCTCATCTAAAAAATCCCAATGAGGATATGGCTGAATCGATAGCAGCATATGTTGTTAATCCAGAAATCTTACGTTCCAGATCTTTAAAAAAGTTTGAATTTATCAGAGATCGAATTATGCAAGGAACTAGGTACATCTCTATCATAAGAAAAGATTTAACCTTTCAAGTTTATAACCTATTTCCAGATTACAACTACCCTGGAAAAATCAAAAAAGTAGATGTTCAAGTTAATGGGCTTCCTACAGAAGACAAAGAACTAGTTATCAAAATTGAACTTAATAAAATTGACGAAAAACAAGATGGAGCTAGCAGTGGATTAACTCGTTTAACAAGTTCTATTGGCACATTTTTTGATATGTTTTTTAATCCAGTTGACAATGGGAATGGGTTTATCTTAGAAGGTAGAATTAAACTTACAAAATTTGCGAAAAGCGGTTATTATTGCTTAAATCAAATTCGTTTAACTGATAAAGTTGGAAATGAAAGATTCGAAAACAATAACACATTTGGAATAAAAATATTTGTAAACAATCCTTTAGAGGATCTTTCAGCTCCCAAATACAGCGAAAGTACTCTTAAATTATCTAAGAGCTCAGGTAAATATAAATTATTCTCTCCAACTGAAGATCCATCAGGTGATGTTTATCAAACAATTCAATCCAATTTTGAAATAATTGAAAAAAATAAGTTGAATTATGTTGGAATTTCTTTTGCAATTCCAAAGAACGATGAAAAAGGTGTTAAACAGGGGGGGCAATTTGGTGTTTTAGGATACGACCTTAATTATATAAAAAAAGAAATGTCCAATGCCAGTATAAACCGCATTTCCTATAAATACCCTATTCCTGAATATTTCCCTTCAGGGTATTATTTGATTTCCCAAATTTATATGATGGATGAAGCTCAAAATGCAGGAATTGCCTATTTCATGAATGATACAACCTCGTTTAAATCATTGCCTAATGTTACAAAGCACTTGCGAGATAGCGTTTATGTGAAAACCCAGTATCCTGATTTTATTTCTCCAATTTTAGATTTAAATCAAATCAGCATAAATGCTACCCCTAGTAATCCATCTGCTCCTGACGGTGAAACTCTATTTGAAATGACTTTTTTTGCAAGAGATAGTTCTGCTTATAATAATCAAGAAGCTGGTATAAATAATGGTAGTTACACTTTGAGAGATCCACAAGGCAAAATATTTACTTTTGGTATGCAAGGTGACTTAGATAAACAATTTAATACCTCAATTTTTTATTCCTTAAAAGACCCAATAGGTAAACCAAGTGATTGGAGAAAATACCGTGTTTCTGCAATTTTACCTAAAGGATCTGCACCAGGATTATGGGGAGTTGAATCAATTACCTTAACTGATAGAGCATTTAATACTAAAAACTTCAACTTTACAGAAATTGTCCGATTTGATCTAGAAAAAGCTGACAGTACTAAATTAGTACAACCTAAAGTGGAGATATTAGGAAAGAAAGTAAATGCAAAAAATGTTCAATCGATTAGTCTTTCAATAAGCTGTAAAGATTGTAAAAATAAAAACTTCCGTGCACGTTTTTATAGTAACATGGGAGGTAACTCAATAGTAAGTGAGGGTAAAATGAGTAAAGACTCAATAGTTGTTGAAAATATTAATTTGACGAGTGTTAACGATGGTATCTTATACGCAACAGTTTATATACTTGATTCCACGAAAACCCTTTTGGGAATAGGTAAATCAATTTATGCAAAAGACATATCAGGTCCCTTGATTAATCTTTCTAAAACTAGTTCAACTAATGGTAAATTGGTTCTTAACTTACGATCCAACGAGTATATAAGTAATAATTTATCAGGCACGGATTTATTAGTTAAAAATGGAATTATAAACTCTACTAGAAAAATTGATAATAAAAATTTTGAAATCAATATTAATAGATCTTGTACAGATAGTATAAGTATAACTTTATTGGCAGGTAAACTGTTAGATACGGTTGGTAATACAAATCAGTCAGTAAACCTGAATTTATTAGATTTACAAAAACCTGCAATACCTGCAATTAGTGTCTCTAATTCTCAAGATTTAACTACATCTGAAAACGGAAGTTATCAATGGTACTTAGATAACAAGATAATTCTTGGAGCTACTCAAAAGACCTTTGTAGCTACACAATCAGGTTCGTATACATTAATTGTAACAAATATTCAGGGGTGTTCAAGCAGTCCGTCTTCCGCAATTAAAATATCCATTTTAGGAGCTACAGAAACTCTTTATACTTTAATATTTCCAAATCCAACGAAAGATAGATTTACTGTAAAAACAGAAAATAGTGGAGAATTAATTATCTATAATTTATTAGGTATAGAATTATTAAGAAAGACTATAACTCAAACTTATGACACAATTGATATTTCAAGATATGTCCCAGGTAATTACATTGTAAAATTCACAGATCAAAAATTACAAACTGTAATTACTCATTTAATTAAAGAATAAAAATTTATATAATTATCGAAAATTATCATGCCTTATTTAAATAGTTAAAATAGTTTCTACGCGTTTCAAATACAATATTATTTATTATAAAACATTTATTTTCGCCTACATTTCCTACACAAGCTACAAAATCGATGTAGCAAGTGTAGATGATGTAGGTTTTTTAAAAACATTTATTATTTACCCCACTTTAAAATGATTGTAAGGATACCACTTTCCTGAAATACAATAGAGGATTTTATGTTCCTCGCTTTTTAGTATTGCATCAATGTACACCTTGGTTCCTTTGGGCAGATTTCCTACCTTACGAATCACTTCAGCACGAATTGGGGTGTACAATTCAAGGATGATTCCCTTTGGCGTAATTACTAGCAGTACATTGGGATGGAGAAACTCGACTTGCTGTTTCTTCATATCCTCAATTCAAGTACCAGTTCGTAGTTACACCTGAAAGTCCTGATTGAAGCTGATGCGTGAACTCAAAGGCATTCACACTTCGCTCTAAGAAGCTATCCACGTAACTTGATTTGTTCGCACCCGTAAACAGATTGTACATCCGCCATAGGTTAATATCTCCATTCTCATTACGACAGAAGCTTTGGTCTTGAAAGTAGTCTTTCGCAACCGAACCTAACTGTGTGTCAGTAAACAACAGAGGGGGGATCTGCTTCTTAGTCTCGTTGGGTAGGTAATTATACATGCGAGCTCGACCTAACACTTGTGCAAATTGAGCCTCGGTGAGGTGATGTTCTGTTAATCGCTGCATCGCGCTCAGGTGTTGTTCAGGATTGTAATGGCTAATCATTGACATAATGGCATCCATTAGCTCTCCTTGGCTTCTAACCACGAGCTTCACCTGCGCACCGTCTGACCAAACACAAAGGTTACTGCACACCTTGACAGAGAAACCAATAAAGATCTTGAAATGCTCCGCAGATCCTTTCTTGCTATTTAGCTTATCATCCCCGTAGCATTTAACTCCACCTAAGGTTAGACTAAGTATCTGCCCATCAATGGTTCTTTGAATGCTGGGTATCTCAAAAACAAACATCGCCCTTTCGTAATAGATGGTCTTTTCGTGATCCTCTAGCTGATTAGCTGGTTTGTAGCGTGCTTCTGGTGTTCTTCCTTTGATGGGATGCGAAACTCGTATGCTTGGAGAAAGAATAACCTCTCCCTTGAAGCAATGATTAATCACATCGTAGGTGGTTTGGATGAAATCACCATGACTAATTAGTGGTTCATTATCCTTGCTGAATACAGGTATGATGTGCTGTCTTTGAATCTCTTGCAGGTTTACTTCTATGGTGTTCGCACCAATAAATGCTGAACTACTTGATTCGATAACGTGCTCCTCTATCTCGATATAAGAAGCGTATTCTTCCTCCTCCATGGGTGGATTAACTGTTAGTTGGTTGTTCATTTGGAATGGGGTTTAAGTTGCCTTCTAAGGCACGATTTTTAGCTTGTCTTAGCTCTTGCTTTCTCTTCTCATAATATGGCAAGAGCAGGTCATTAAACTGGGCAAATTGGTTGTACAATCCCAGTAATTCGATGATGGTGGAAGCGTTGTTGATACGATCCTTCACGTAATCAATTTGAGGTTCTAATTCCTCCATACACCACTTAGAAATGATGTTTCCTGTAGTTGCAGATAATCGATGTTCAGGTTTACCAAAGAACAATCCTGTACGATCTTTGCTAGCATGTGCCAAGTTCTTATTGTCTAAATCAAACACGAGCGTGAACTCATAATCCA
>JACCDQ011926033.1_pt1 | contig 14769 bp, 14 predicted proteins | sample 7446031 | NCBI WGS metagenome assembly JACCDQ01 (sample SAMN15323442, study PRJNA562643) | freshwater metagenome | isolation source: river surface water | place: USA:Blue River Watershed | collected 2017-08-17
CCAGCCAGCAATTGGCCGATGAGTTTGCACAGTGGCTGGACACGCCTGAAATCTCGCGGATTCAATCTTTGTAGATTGAAAACTGTCGGGGCTAAAGCCACCGACCTACAGATGTACAGGCCCCGTAGGTTGGAGCTTCAGCTCCAACAAGTGATACCCATGTCGGCTCTGAGCCACCGACAGGTTGTTTTGCTAGTGGGTGAATTCAGCACAAAGACATCCGATTGAACAGGCTGGGATAATCGCACCATGCCTTCCAATGCACTCTACCTCACCGTCGCCCTCTACAAATTCGTCGACCTGCCCGACTTTGCTGGCCTGCAGGCCCCCTTGCAAGCCTGTTGTGAGGCCAACGACGTCAAAGGCACGCTGCTGCTGGCGCACGAGGGCATCAACGGCACCATCGCTGGGCCCGAGGCGGGCATCCGCGCCGTGCTGGCGTTTTTGCATGCCGACCCGCGCCTGGCCACGCTGCAGCACAAGGAGTCGTGGAGCCCCAAGCCACCGTTCACGCGCATGAAGGTCAAGCTGAAAAAAGAGATCGTGACCTTGCGCGTGCCCGAGCTGGACCCGAACAAGACCGTGGGCCAGTACGTCAAACCCGCCGACTGGAACGCTTTGCTGGCCGACCCGGACGTGGTGGTGATCGACACGCGCAACGATTACGAGGTGGCCATTGGCACCTTCAAAGGCGCAATCAACCCGAACATCAAGACCTTTGTGCAGCTGCCCGCCTGGCTGGACGCGCAGGAAAACCTGCAAGGCGAAGCCGCCAAAAAAACCAAAGTGGCCATGTTCTGCACCGGCGGCATCCGCTGCGAAAAGTCCACTGCGCTCATGAAAATGCGCGGCTTTGAAGAGGTCTACCACCTCGAAGGCGGCATCCTCAAATACCTCGAAGAAATCCCGCCCGAGCAAAGCACCTGGGAAGGCGACTGCTTTGTGTTCGACGAGCGCGTGAGCGTGGGCCATGGCCTGGGGGTCGGCCACCATGAGCTGTGCCGTTCTTGCCGTTGGCCGCTGAGTGCCGAAGACAAGCAGTCACCGCATTACGTGCTGGGCGTGAGCTGCGCCCATTGCCACGACCAGCGCACGCCTGAGCAAAAAGAGAAACTGGCCGAACGCCAGCGCCAGGTGGAGCTGGCCGAAGCGCGGGGCGAGGTGCATGTGGGCGCCAAGATGCCCAGCCACGACGTGCCCTGAATCTCACAATCCGACAGCTGAAGTTTGAATTATTGGCACCGGCAGCTCGCAGGTAGGTGGCTTCAGCCCCGACATGCAGCCTGCGCCGATGCCGCCATGTCGGACTTGAAGGGATCTACAAAATTTTGCTCATTGAATAGTTCACAGGACCGAATCAGTAAAACATGAGCGACTTCATCCCTTTTGTGCAGGAGCTGCTGGAAGCTTGGGGCCCTGTCACAGCCCGCCGGATGTTTGGTGGTCACGGCCTGTACCACGAAGGCCTGATGTTCGCCATCGTCATGGACAACCGGCTCTACCTCAAAGCAGACGACCAAAACCGCCCCGACTTTGAAACTCTGGGCCTCACGCCTTTCACCTACCCCATGAAGGGCAGGGATGTGGCTTTGTCTTACTGGTCTGCGCCCGATGCGATCTTTGACGAACCGGCCGAAGCGGTGCGCTGGGCGCGTTCTGCATGGGAGGCTGCGGAGCGGGGACATTTGGCCAAGGCGCAGGCGCGCGAGAGGGCCAAAGCCCGTTTGAAAGCACGTCCAGCGCCCACGCGCATACTGCGCTGACATTCGCTTACTGGGGTGAGCGCCTGCAAAAACCAGACCCGGCAAGCTTTACAAGCTGGTCAGCAGCATGTCCCGGTATTCCTCGGCCGAAGCAATGCGCGGATTCGTCTTGTGGCAGTGATCGGCCAGTGCGCCGGTGATGACCTGATCGAACAGGCCCTCGGTCACGCCCATGGCGCCCAAGCCGGTGGGCAGACCCAAGCGGGCGTTCATGTCCTTGATGGCATCGGGAATGTCTGAGCCGCTTTGCAGACCCATGGCTTGCGCCATGCGGTTCAGTCGATTGTCTTTTTCCACGGTTTCAGCAGCCGCGTTGAAGTTGACCACCGCTGGCAAAAACATGGCATTCAACGTGCCGTGGTGCAAACGCGGGTTTACGCCACCCAGGCTGTGGCTCAAACTGTGCACACAGCCCAGACCTTTCTGGAAGGCCATGGCACCTTGCATGCTGGCGCTCATCATGTTCAGACGGGCTTCGCGGTCCTGGCCGTTGTGGGTGGCGCGTTCAATGTGCGCCCAGCCACGTGCCAGCCCGTCGAGCGCGATGCCGTCGGCCGGGGGATTGAAGGGCGCAGCCATAAAGGTTTCCATGCAGTGCGCGATGGCGTCCATGCCGGTGGCGGCCGTCAGTACCGGCGGCAAGCCCAGCGTGAGTTCGGGGTCGCAGATGGCGGCCTTGGGCACGATGAACCAGCTGTGAAAACCCAGCTTGCGCCCGTCATCCACGATCAGAATCGCGCCGCGTGCCACCTCAGAACCGGTGCCCGCAGTGGTGGGCACAGCGATCAGGGGCGCTACCCGGTCGGTGATCTTGAGCGAGCCGCCTTCGATGGTGGCATATGTCTTGAGCGGGCCTTCGTGGGTGGCGGCAATGGCCACGCCCTTGGCGCAGTCAATCGACGAGCCACCGCCCAGTGCGATCAGTCCGTCGCAGTTGTTTTGCTTGTAAACGGCGGCAGCGGCACGCACCGCAGCCTCGGTCGGGTTGGACGGCGTCTGGTCGAACACGCTGACCTGCAAGCCGGGCAGGGCGGCCAGCGCCTTGTCCAGGATGCCCACGGCCTTGACCCCCGCATCGGTCACGATCAAGGGTCGGGTGATGCCCACACGTTCACATTCGGCCTTGAGCAGGCTGATCGCGCCAAAGTCGATCTGGATTTGGGTGACGTAGTTGATGAAAGACATGCAAAGTTCTCCGGTGTGTGAGCAAGTGACAGACCCCATGCGCGGGGCGTTGTACGATTTGCGTTCATTTTGATTCAGGAAGCGCCTTTGTCCACCCGAGCCGAGGCCTCAGTCGTCACGTTGGCAACACCCGAATCCCCAAAAATCCAGCTTTCATGAGCAGCCATCACACCAACCCCCGATCCCTTTTGACCCCAGCCACGCGCACGCTGATTGACCGCGTGCAGAAGGCAGGGCGTCCGCCCATGCACGCCATGACGGCAGCGCAAGCCCGCGCGTTCTACGATATCGGCGGGCCCATCCTGGACCTGCAGCCCGCACCTCATGTGGATCGGGTGGAGGACATCAGCATCCCCGCACGCGACGGCCACGCCATGCCTGCACGGCTGTATGCACCCCAAAGCGAGACCCCATTGCCGGTGCTGATGTACATCCACGGCGGCGGCTTCACCGTGGGCAGCTTGACCACGCATGATGTGCTGTGCCGCCAACTTAGCCGCCAGGGCCACTGCGCCGTGGTGTCGCTGGACTACCGCTTGGCCCCTGAGTACCGCTTCCCGACAGCTGTTCACGACGCCTGGGACGCGCTGAACTGGTTGCACCAGCATGGACAAACCCTGGGGCTGGATAGCACACGATTGGCCATCGGCGGCGACAGCGCTGGCGGCACGCTCAGCGCCGTGTGCGCCTTGATGGCCCGCGATGCGGGACTTAAGCTTGCTTTGCAGCTGCTGTTCTACCCGGGATGCGGCTCACGGCAAGACACCGCTTCGCACCACAGCTTTGGCGAAGGCTTCATGCTCGACAAGGACACCATCGCCTGGTTTTTTGACGGCTACATCGACAAAGCCGATCGTGACGACTGGCGCTTTGCCCCCGGCAACGCCCCCGACCATAGTGGCCTGGCCCCAGCCTGGATCGGCCTGGCCGAATGCGACCCGCTGGTGGACGAGGGCGTGCGCTACGCCGACACCCTGCGCATGGCGGGCGTGCCGGTCGACTTGGAGATTTACCGGGGCGTGATCCATGGCTTCATCACCATGGGCCGCGCCATCCCCGATGCCCTGAAGGCCCACGCCGATGCAGGCCGGGCTTTGAAACATGCTTTTGAAAGTTGACACCATGAAACGCCAGGACTTCCGTTTTTCTCACCGCATGCGCGTGCGATGGGTCGAGGTGGACATGCAAAAGATCGTTTTCAACGGTCACTACCTCATGTATTTCGACACTGCCGTGACCGACTATTGGCGCAACCTGGCCATGCCTTACGTCGACACCATGCACCAGCTGGGCGGCGACCTGTATGTCAAAAAGGCCAGCGTCGAGTACCACGCCAGCGCCGAGATGGATGATTACCTGGACGTGTGCATGCGCTGCGACCGCATCGGCAACTCGTCCATGACCTTTGCCGGTGCGATCTTCCGGGGCGACGAACTGCTGATCACCAGCGAGCTGGTTTATGTGTACGCCGACCCGGTGGCCAAAAAGAGCCAGCCCATTCCACCCCAGCTGCGCGAGATGCTCGAAGGCTTTGAGCGTGGCGAAGACATGGTGCAACTGCACCTGGGCTCCTGGCACGACTTCAAGAAGCTGGCCGCACCGCTGCGCACCGAAGTGTTTGTGGATGAACAAAAAGTGCCCGCCGACATGGAATGGGACCATGACGATGAAACCGCTTTGCACTGCGTGGCCATCAACCGCATGGGCATGGTGCTGGCCACAGGGCGGTTGCTACAACACGCTCCAAGCGTGGCCCGCATTGGCCGTATGGCAGTCAAAAAGCAGATGCGCGGCAGCGATCTGGGGCGACGCGTCTTAAACGCACTGATGGACGCGGCCAAAGCGCGAGGCGACACGCAAATGGTGCTGCATGCCCAATGCAGTGCCGAGGGCTTTTACAAACGTTCGGGGTTTGAGCCGCACGGAGCCATTTTTGAAGAAGCGGGCATTGCGCACATCGAGATGGTGCGCGCACTCTGATGGGGGGTCTGCACACTGCCCGCCTATTGATCCGGCCCTGTGAAGTCTGAAATGATTCGGTCAAATCTACCCCATAGGTCGGGGGCTTCAGCCCCGACATAGTCGGCTTCGGCGCATGCTGAATGTCGGGGCTGAAGCCGCCGACCTACAGGGACGTTGCAGAAAACTCAAATATCGGCCAGCAGCGCATAGGGCAAGGGCAGCATATCCATTGCCTCACCTTGTGCACTGCCCACCCGCCAGCCCACCTGCATGCTTTCCAGCGTGCCGCTGACCAAGGCGTCAAAGCCCTGACCATCTGGCCGCGCAGCACTTTGCACCACCGTCGCGCAAGGCTGCTCGGGGTCGGTGTGGGTGAACACATCTTGCCCGGCACTCAGTGCGACAGCGCTGTGTACCAGCGCCATGCGGCGCTTCAATGTGCCGCGAAACTGGCTGCGGGCCACGACTTCCTGGCCGGGGTAGCAGCCTTTTTTGAAGTTCACGCCGCCCACCGATTCGTAATTGAGCATTTGGGGCACGAAGGCCTCGAACACCGGCTGGGTGAGCAGGGGCACTCCACTCATCACTTCGGACCACAGCCAGACGGCATCTGGCATTTGTGGACCCGCAGGCAGCGCATGATCCATGGGGGCCAACCACAGGGCACGGGGCACCGAAGTCTCGCCCAGCACGGCAGGGTAAAGCGCCACAGCATAAGTGCCTTGAGATGCACTGGTTTGCCACGGCTTGGCATCTGGCAGAAAGGTGCGAGCGCTGTCGCCCAGCAGCCCACGCAATTGCCATTGGGCAGAGGCATCGGTCATCTTGACCTTGGCGCGCAGCACGAACATGGACAGGCGCTTGAGCGTCTGGGCCAGCAAATCCCGGCTCATGACCAGCAGCACCGTATCGGGAGCGGTTTTGATCACCACAAAACTGGCCTGCATGCGTCCTTTGGCCGAGCAAAAAGCCGCCAGACGGGCCTGGCCCACGGGCAACAGCAGCACATCGTTGGTCAATTGGTTATGCAAGAAGTTGGCGGCATCTTCGCCCTGGGCCTGAATCACGCCCCAATGGGGCAGGGCGGCCAAGCCGTTGAGCATGCGGGGATCTGCTGGGGTAAAGGTCTGGGTGGACATGGTGCGCTTTGACGAATGGTGCCGGAGATCAGGGTCAAGGGTGCTTGATCAAGCCCTGAATTATGATCAAGCCTCGTTTTGACTGGGCCGACACGGCTATTTTCACGGTATTTGCTAAAGGCCTCGGGTGATCAAAAGTTTGTTCAAGGGTGTGCTGGTGTTGCTTGTGCTGGCAGGGGTATTGGCCGCAGGCGCTTACCACTGGCTCCACCAGCCCATGGGAGCCCGCGTGAGCGGGACTGAAACCCTGGATTTGTCGATTGAACCCGGCACGTCGCCCAAAGCGATGGCCCAAATGGTGGTGGATGCCGGGGCCGATGTGCCGCCTGTGGCTTTGTATGCCTGGTTCCGTTTGTCTGGGCAATCGCGCCAGATGCGGGCTGGCAGTTACGAGTTCAATGCGCAGACCACTCCGGCGCGTCTGTTGGCCATGCTCGTGCGCGGCGAAGAAAGCCTGCGCACCTTGACTCTGGTGGAAGGCTGGAACATCCGCCAGCTGCGCCAGGCCCTGGCCCGAGCCGATCAGCTCAAGCCCGACAGCCAAACTTTGGACGATGAGGCCTTGATGGCGCAATTGGGGCGCCCTGGCGTGCATCCCGAAGGACGATTTTTCCCGGACACCTACAGTTACGCCAAGGGCTCCAGCGATCTGGCGGTCCTGAAACGCGCCATGAAAGCCATGGACAAACAGCTGGGCAAGGCCTGGCAAGCCCGCTCGCCCCTGGCTGCGGTCAAGTCGTCCGAAGAGGCGCTGATTTTGGCCAGCATTGTGGAAAAGGAAACCGGCAAAGCCTCAGACCGCCCTCAAATTTCGGGGGTGTTCAACAACCGTTTGCGCATTGGCATGCTCTTGCAGACCGACCCGACCGTGATTTACGGCCTGGGCGCAGCGTTCGACGGCAATTTGCGCCGCAGCGATTTGCGCACTGACACGCCTTACAACACCTACACCCGCGGGGGCTTGCCGCCAACCCCGATTGCCATGCCCGGCAAGGCTTCCTTGCTGGCGGCAGTTCAGCCCGCCGACACGCGTGCCGTGTACTTTGTGGCCAAAGGCGATGGCAGCAGCCACTTCAGCACCACGCTGGACGAGCACAACCGTGCGGTCAACCGCTTCCAGCGGGGGCGCTGACAGGATTGCACGCGCTTGGCTTAGGCGACAATCAACGATTCACTTCACACCTCTATGACACGCGGCACATTCATCAGTTTTGAAGGCATCGACGGTGCGGGCAAATCCACCCACATTGAGAGCGTGGCTGCGCTTTTTCGGCACGCGGGCAGGGCGGTTGTCTTGACCCGTGAGCCCGGCGGCACGCCATTGTCTGAAAAGCTCCGCGAGCTGGTGCTGCACGAGCCCATGGAGGCGCTGACCGAGGCGCTGTTGATGTTTGCCGCACGTCGCGAGCACCTGGTGCAGGTGATCGAACCCGCCTTGGCGCGGGGCGAAGTGGTGCTGTGCGACCGTTTCACCGATGCGACCTTTGCCTACCAGGGTGGGGGCCGTGGGTTTGATTGGCAGGTTTTGAGCCAACTGGAGCGCATGGTGCAAAGCACGCCTGAAGGCGTTTTGCGCCAACCTGACCTGACCGTGTGGTTTGACCTGGACCCGGCCATTGCCGCCGAACGACTGGCCTCGGCACGTGTGCCAGACAAGTTCGAATCCCAGCCCGCTGACTTTTTTGCCGCCGTGCGTCAAGGCTATGCCCGACGCCAGAGCGAAACGCCCGCGCGTTTTGCCCGTATCGACGCCGCCCAGACCCGAGAGGCGGTGGGTGCGGATGTGGCCCGTGCTGTACACGATTGGCTCAAAAAGGCCGCCGCATGAGCACAGTCCTGAACGCCCCCTGGATCGCTCGTCAGGCCACCGACTTGCTGACCCAGCGCGGCCACGCCTGGTTGCTGCAAGGGCCTTCGGGCCTGGGTCAATATGAATTGGCCCTCGCTTTGGCTTCGGCCTGGTTGTGCGAGAAACCGACCGAGCAGGGCGCTTGTGGCGAATGCCCCAGCTGCCACGCCATTGCCGTGCGCACCCATGCCGACCTGGCCGTGCTGATGCCCGAGACGCAGATGATCGAGCTGGGCTGGCCACTGTCGGAAAAGGCGCAGGCCGAGATCGACGACAAGAAGCGCAAGCCCAGCAAGGAAATCCGGGTCGAAGCGATGCGCGATGCGGTGGAGTTTTCGCAACGCACCGATGCCCGAGGTCGCGGCAAGGCGGTGCTGGTCTTTCCGGCTGAGCGCATGAACACCGTGACGGCCAACGCTTTGCTCAAGACACTCGAAGAGCCGCCAGGCGATGTGCGCTTTGTGCTGGCCACCGAGGCCAGCCATTTGCTGCTGCCCACCATCCGCAGTCGGTGCCTGGCCCACACCATGAAGTGGCCCCAAGCCGATGAAGCCCTGACCTGGCTCAGGGCACGGGGCGTGCCCGATGCGGTGGCGCAAGCCCTGCTGCGCAGTGCCGGCGGACGCCCGACCGATGTTTTGCGGCAGGCCGAAACAGGTTTGTCGCCAGATTGGTGGGCGGCTTTGCCCAAGGCCATGCTGCAAGGCGATGCCCGGCACCTGGCCGATTTGAGCCCGGCCCAAGCCATTGACGCCTTGCAAAAGCTTTGCCACGACCTGGTTTTGTGCCAAGCCGGTGCAGACCCGCGATTTTTTGAGGCCAGCCAATTGCCCGCCAGCAAGGCATCTGTGACGGCGCTGACCGATTGGTTCAAGCGCCTGATGCAATCGGCCCGCACGGCCGAGCACCCTTTCAATGCCGGTCTGATGCTGGAAGCACTGACCGCCGATGCCCAACAAACCCTGCGCACGCAGGGCTGATCCATGTACACCGATTCCCATTGCCACCTGAATTTTCCTGAATTGATCGGCCAGCTGGAGACGATCCAGCAAGCCATGCAGGCGGCCCAAGTGACCCGCGCGCTGTGCATTTGCACCACGCTGGAAGACTTTGACAGCGTGCACGGCTTGGCCATGCAAAACGACAACATGTGGGCGACGGTGGGCGTGCACCCCGACAACGAGGGGGTGCGCGAACCCAGTTTGCAAGATTTGCTGGACGGTGCAGCCCGACCCAAAGTGGTGGCCATTGGTGAGACGGGGCTGGATTATTACCAGATGGAAGAACGTAAAGGCGGGCGCACCGTGGCCGACATGGAATGGCAACGCGAGCGTTTTCGCACGCACATTCGGGCGGCGCGGCAGACGACTTTGCCCATGGTGATCCACACCCGGCAGGCTTCAGACGACACCATTGCGATTTTGAAAGAAGAGGGCGAAACCGGCGGGGCAGGGAGTGCTGGCGGTGTTTTTCACTGCTTCACTGAAAGCCAGCAGGTAGCTCGGGCAGCGCTGGACCTGGGCTTTTACATCTCGTTTTCCGGCATTTTGACTTTCAAGACGGCGGCCGATTTGCGCGAGGTGGCCAAGTTCGTGCCCGATGACCGCTTGTTGATCGAGACCGATAGCCCGTATCTGGCCCCCGTGCCGTATCGCGGGAAGTTGAACAACCCGTCTTACGTGCCCTTTGTGGCCAAACAATTGGCCGAACTTCGGGGCACCACATCCGAGGCGATCGGGGCTTTGACCAGCACCAACTTCAATCAATTGTTCTCCAGAATTTCCACATCTTAAAGTTATGTCTAGCTTTAAATATATTAAAAAAGTCATTGTTTTTATTGGATATTTTTTGATATTCCAGAATTCACATGCAGGTTCATATGATGACTTTTTCAGAGCCATCAAACTCGACGATGTGAAGACGGTTCAGTCCCTTTTGGGTCGAGGTTTTGATCCCAACACCGTCGATGAATATGGACGGCCTGCTTTATTCGCTGCGCTCAAAGAGCCCTCAGCCAAAGCTGCGGAAGCGCTGATACGTTCAGCGCAAACCAAAGTGGATTTGCGCAATGACAAGGATGAAAGCCCTTTGATGTTGGCCGCCTTGCGTGGTCAAAAAGCCCTGGTGGAGTTGCTCATCTGGCGTGAGGCGGACGTCAACAAAACTGGCTGGACCCCGCTTCACTATGCCGCCAGCGGTGGCCACGCCGACATTGCCCAAATATTGCTGGACCACAGCGCCTACATCGATGCCGAGTCGCCCAATGGCACAACGCCTCTGATGATGGCGGCCATGTATGGGACGCCCGAAGTGGTCAAACTGTTGCTGGCAGAAGGTGCTGACCGAGGCCTTAAAAACCAGTTGGGCATGACGGCTCTGGATTTTGCCAGGCAGGCCAGCCGCAAAGATGCGATCCAGCTCTTGCAGGTCCAGAATGCAAGCTCTTCACCGCCTGCCACCCCGAAGCCACCAGGTGCGTGGTGATGCTCAGCGCTGGCGCAAGCCACAGATGGCAGGGGATTCAGAGGCCACCCAATGAGTCATGCAGAAAATGATGCCCCAGGCTGCCAGATCAGCCAATTGATCGCAGCACGCCAAACCGTTTTACCCAAGCGCCTGGTAATGCCGGGACCCGATGCGGAAGAACTGGCGCAATTGTTTCAAGCCGCAGCTGCGGCCCCCGATCATGACTTGATCAATCCGTGGCGCTTCTTGATCATCCCTTCGCACAGGCGGGCCGATCTGGGTGAGCTGTTTGCTCAGGCACTGATCGAACGTGACCCCAGTGCGTCGGCAGACCAGGTGGCGCAAGCAAGAGACAAGGCCTTGCGTGCACCTTTGCTGATGCTGCTGATCGTCGACGAAGCCAAGGGCAATGCCCAAATTGACATTCATGAGCGTGTGCTGTCTGCGGGCTGTGCGATCCAGAACATCATGTTGCTGGCCAAGTCCATGGGCTATGGCTCCGGGCTGACCAGCGGCAAAGCGCTCAAGTCATCATTGTTCAGATCAGGCCTTGGCTTACATGCGCATGAACAGGCCGTATGTTTTTTGAGTGTCGGCACTGTGAGTTCCCACAAACCGTTCAAACCGCGTCCTGAGGTTCAAAAGTTCACGCTCATTTGGGGTGAGTGAGGAAGGCTGATTCACCCGTCTTGGCACTTGATTTTTTGTCTGAATCATTTACCTTCTTTATTTGATTCGCACGATGTATCTTATGTTAAGTTATTAACAAGGAATGCAAGGCATCAATTCATGAATGTTGTGAGGAAGTGTTTCGAATGGGTCTGAGCACACACACAAGAATGCCTAAAAAGTCTATTCTTCTGAGATCTACCCAATCGAAGTTTGACAAGGAGGTTTAACATGAAAAGCAAATCCACCATCGTTGCAGTACTGCTGAGTCTCACGCAGGCTTGCTGGATGCTTGAAGCCGCCCATGCACAGCCGGGTGAGCACGGCAAACGCGACAAATCCCAGCAACACAACAGGCACGAGCAACAACATAATCAGCGGCCGGAGCATCCAAGCCATCGACAAAACAGGATGCACTCGCCTCAACTCGAACAACGGCAAAGCATCACTGGCTCTTCATACAGTGGTTCTGTGCAAATTGGGGGGTATTTTCAAGAGCGTCACCGCGAACTTGCTCGTGAATATTACGAGCGCCCGGAAAATCATGGTTTTTGTCCGCCAGGACTGGCCAAAAAAGGCAATGGTTGCATGCCCCCTGGGCAAGCCAAAAAATGGCGTCAAGGCTACCCATTATCCGCAAGCTTGGTGTACTACGAAGTCCCACGTTCGGTCGTAATGACTTTGGGTGTACCGCCTTCAGGTTACAGGTATGTGAGGGTGGCTTCCGATATTTTGCTGATTGCCATAGGAACCAACATGGTGGTGGACGCTATCCAGGATTTGGTGCATTGACTTCACACAGGCGCCAATAAAGCATCAAGGTGTCAGCACCATTTGATGGACGCTGGAGCCATGCTGCTGCAAAGACCGATAACCCCCATGAGCCCAGCCCTTCGTCATGTTGCGGCTACGCGGGTCAAAAGCATGCCCCGATTGACCTGTCTGGTAGATGAAATGAGATTGATTGCTATCGGCCAGGTCATAAACCGCACGCAATGATGCCGCGTGACGGTTGGCAAAGGGTTCTTTGGGGTCATTGGCCCAATACTGGCCGACGTTCACTGTGAACAAGTCCCCTGCACTTTCGGTGCGCACATCAAACACGGCACTTAAATAAGACACTTTGCCAAAGGGCTTGTGACTGCTGATGGCCGGGTGCCATGCGCCCCAGCGCCATGTGCGCATGTCGGGGCCTTGGTGGGCGGCAATGCGGGTCAGTGCGCGGTCCAGAGCCGCGGACACTTGGGCCGGACAGCCTGCAGTGCCGCACCAGAAAGCGTCCGCGCGTTTCAGAATGCCCTCCACCGCGGCGCGGAAATGGCGTTTGCCATACAGCCCCTGAAAACGATCGGCACCCAGGTGAGGCACCAACATGCCTCGGGTGAGCTCATCCGCCCAGACGTTGAATACAAGGGCGGCTGCGCTGTCAGCTTGCATTTGGCCATCAAAACCGCTGAGCATTTTCAAGGCCTGTTCGCCCAGCGGATGCTGCGGCTTCGCGCTCAGCACCACTGGAAGCAAGGCTTTGGCACCCAGCGAGGTGACATCGTTTTGGATGGCTTGCAGGCTTTCGCGGCTGTGTTGGGGCTGGCCTGCCAACAGTTGTTCAATGCGTTCAAAGCGCTCTGGCGTGGTCCAGTCGCCCCCCACGAAATGGGCGTAGCCGGGTGGCAAAATGTTTTGATTGGCGGTGGCGTGCCAACCCTTTTTCTCAATGGTCGCGTGATCTACTGAGGGGTTTTGCCCTGCGGGCAACCAGCCGGTCCAGTCGTATTGGGCCAGCCAGCCCGGTGCGGGCGCTACGCCACGGATGTCGTTTTGCGGTGAACGTGTGGGCAGCTTGCCCACGGCCTGGTAAGCCACTTCGCCTAAGGTATCGGCCATCACCACGCTTTGCATCGGCGCGTGGTTATCGGTGAATGCCATTTTCAACTCAGGCACGGTTTGCGCCCAGTTGGTCAGCATGCCCGCTTCCACGGTTTTGTTGTCCTCGGTCAGCGCCGACCAACGCAGGCTGATGGCGTAACGCTGGCCGTTGATCAGGCCTTTGTATTGCGGCTGCACATCGCTGATGACCGGACCATGGCGCGTGTTGCGCACTTTGAGTCTCACATCGCCCTGCCCTTTGACGCGGATGGTTTCGGTGCGTTCTTCAAACGCAGCCCAGCCGTTGGGCGTGCGGTATTGCCCGGGTTTTGACGCATCCAACTGCTCCAGGTACAGGTCCTGAACATCGGGCCCAGTGTTGGTGAAGCCCCAGGCCACACCGCTGGTGCGGCCCAGCACCACAAAAGGCAACCCTGGCAAGGTGGCCCCGATCACATCCAGCGCGGGGTGCATGTGACCACCGGGCAATTGGCCTGCAGGTGCTTTGAGGTGGGCGAAATACCAAATGGCTGGAGAACTCAAGGCCAGGTGCGGGTCGTTCGCCAGCAAGGGTTTGCCGCTGACGGTTCGGCTGCCGTGCACCACCCAGTTGTTGCTGCCCTTGCCTTCCAGAATGCCGACATCGCGCACCCAATCGGCTGACCATTGGGCCAGAGCATTGGATGGAGGGGTCACAGCCTCGGCGGTTTTGTCTTTGGCCGCGTACACACCCAGTTCGGCATACATCGCGGGCAGGTCCACCGACGTTGCAGGTTTTTCGCCGGGGTAAGGCGGCAGCAGTTGCCACAGTTGTTCGTGGTTCAGCACCTTCGAGGTCGACAAACGGGCGAACTCCTGTCCCCAGTTGCCACCCAGATCGAGTGCCATCATCAGAGCCCAGCCCAGGCTGTCTTCGGGTGACCAGGCCTGGCCGTTGGGGCCGCCCGCGGCGGTGCCGAGCAGCTTGAATTCGGGTGATGGCCGCACAGCACCACTTTGCCAGGCGTTTTGAATGCCTTCGCTGTAGGCTTTCAGTGCCGCTTGCGTTGCGGGAGATAAACCCTTCAATTGTTTTTGGGCCATGCCGATGATGCCCAGCGTGCGCATGAGTTTGTCGGTGTCCAGCGTCGCCGCGCCCAGAATTTCCGACAACTCGCCGCGCATCAGGCGGCGGTTGAATTCGAGTTGCCAGCCGCGTTCCTGTGCATGCACAAATCCCAGCGCACGCCAGGTATCCAGTGCAAAAGCGCCTTCGATGTGGGTCACATCGGCAGCATCTCGGGTGATGTGAACCGGTCCCGACAAGCCGTGGAGACGGACCTCACCGTCGAGCTGGGGCAAGCTGCGCAACAAAAGCACACTGACCACACCACCGGCCACCAACGCCAAAGCGATCAGCAGCAACACGATTCGTCCGAGCAATTTCATGGGGGGCTCCAGTTTTTATGGGCAATGGACATTCAAGGCGCTCATGTCGGGGCTGAAGCCGCCGACCTACAGATTGAACCTCGTAGGTCGGTACCTTCAGGTCCGACATGGCTGCGCCAAGCATGTTCCGCGACGCAAACGTCCACGTTCAAATGTGGCCCCAAACCATCAGCGCGTCACGCCCTTCGGTGACAAGGTCCACCCTGGCCCCCACGGGCAATAGCACCTTGGTCTCCACATGGCCAAAGGGCAGGCCCGTGAGCACCGGGGCCTTGATCTGGCCGCGCAGCCACTCCACCACCGTGGCCAGTTTGAAGCCTTTGTCGTGCGTGGGCACCAGTTTGTAGTTGGTGAATTGGCCGATCAGCACCGCCTTTTGCTGGGCCAAAACGCCCGCGTGCAGCAACTGGGTCAGCATGCGCTCGATGCGGTAAGGGTGCTC
>JACCDQ011601269.1_pt1 | contig 14765 bp, 13 predicted proteins | sample 7446031 | NCBI WGS metagenome assembly JACCDQ01 (sample SAMN15323442, study PRJNA562643) | freshwater metagenome | isolation source: river surface water | place: USA:Blue River Watershed | collected 2017-08-17
GGTCAGATATAGTTGTGTTTTTAATAACACCTCCATGCTTCTTTTCAACTGTTTTATTAGAAACTATAAAGTTATCATAACAGCTTTTAGAATCTACAACAGTAGGTTCACATATAACACAATCGAAAGGTAGTTTTGTACGTCCCAAAATAGTATTCATATTATTATTAAAATCACCACATATTATTATATTATCTTCTCCTACCAAATGCTCTACAAGGCTTTTTAAAAGGTCTTCTGTTTTAACCATTTCTATATTTCTATCATTTTTAGTACCCCATACAACATGTATATTAGCTATAACAAAATCAAATTTAGACATAAAATCAAAAAAACCTATAGCAGGCGGTCTAACAAAAGCACTATTTCCGTTTAATATAATTGGCTCATTAACACACTTTATATTTTTGTTCCATAAAAAAGCATATCTTTCTTTACGTTTACCTGTTTGATGCGCTGAGGATTCTGTAGAACATATTGGCTCAGAAATCCAAAAAGAATATCCTGTTTCTTTTGCGAAAAAAACAACACAGTCTATATCTCTAATTTCTTGTAAAGCTATTAAGTCATGTTGTTTTATTATGTTTAAAATCTCATTTTGTTTTCCGCTTTTTTTATTTGTTTTTTTTGTAAACGATTTATATGTACAATTTTGTAAATTCCAAGAACATATTTTTAATTTAGATATTACTTCCATTTTCATTTCTATTTCTAATTCTAATTCTAATTCTAATTCTAATTCTAATTCTAATTCTAATTCTATTTCTGTTTCTTTTTAATTGAAAAGAAAATGGATTATTATCAGGAATTAAGATCTAAAACCTCACATTATATTATAACAGCTTTTGCATTAGTTACATCATTAAGTTGGAATTCTACAATACAACAAAGTATTAATAAATGGTTTCCACTTACAACAGATGAAATATATGTTAAAATCATTTATTCTTTGTTTTTAACTTTATTACTAATTTTACTTATAAAGTACCTACCTAGTACAACCGCAGAAATAGCTAAATAAACTACTTTTATTTTTAAAATGTTTTTACAAAAAAAATAAAACTAGCTTTCTATACTATATTATAAACTTAAAGCTATTAAAACAGGTTGTATAGGTATACACTCATCTGAAACAGAATCAAAAGATACTGTGGCCATTTTACCTATATAAGATGTGCCGTTTTCTAAGGCTTGTTTTTTTTGTTTTTCTGTCCAAGATGGTGATACGCTAAATTCTGTTATTTTAGGATTGTTTTTACAATATTTTTTTGTAAAATCTACATTAGTTTTACATATAAATATAATAAGATTTGCAAACTTACCTTCACCACTTTTAAATCCAGTTATTTCAAACTCAAAATCATCACGTAATTTATATTTCATAGCATTAAACGATCTAATTTCTTTACTTACACCATACTCATATATACCGTCTACGTTTCTTATTACAATGCCTTCATATTGTTTTATATTTTCTTTAAAATAAGTATCTAACTCATTTCTATTATATACTAACTTAGCTTTAACTAATTTAACATATTGTGAATTGATTTCTTGTACGAGGCTTATAAGCAGCTCATAACGCTCTTTAAAAGGCATATCTTTATCAACAGAAAACAAATCAAAAGCATTAAAATTCAGTTTAGTTTGTTTTTCTAAACTTTCGTCCATAGATAAAGAAGCTATTTGTTGCCTATTTATGCCAGGTAAAAACAACTCCCCTGTTATATAAAAGCCTTTCCATTTAGGTTTTAAAAGTGGTTTCATAGCTTTTATAAGATGCTTTTGTACTATGTTTTTAGATATACCTCGTGTATATAAGTCTATATAAGGGTTTGTACCGTGTATACCAACAGCTACTAAATGTATACCGTCTAATTTAGGCTGAACATAACAAGGATAAACTACTTTTTGCCAGTGCCCTTTTGTTACATCATGTAAAAGCATTACATTAACTCTGGTACGTCCTTGATTTAAAAGCTGATCATAGCCTTTTAAATTAAGTTTTTCAGGATCTGTATTAGCTCCTTTTGTTATATATCTGTTATAATCTGAACATATTTCTAAAACAGCTTGTTGAAAAGGATTTGTTTCATTTTTATGGCCTATGTTTTTTCCAGCGCTTATTATATTCGGCGCAGATATAGTTTGTTTTCCGTCTTCTGTACCATAAGTAGTATATGTTATAACAGGATATTTATAATAAACTAGTTCTTTTATGTTTTTAGGTATAATTTGTTTTTGTAATTCTTGTAACCAATTTACGTTTTTAGGATTTATATTTATAACACTGTTTTCAGGAACTACTATATGGGCACTCCATACTCTATATTTCCCACTTTTAGATTTAGTATATAAAATAGGTGTGGAAAGGATATAATCTGTTTTAATACATAAATTGAAAAAGTTATTGATTTTAGTTATATTTACGGCCATTTATGAGCTTTCTTTTATTTAGAAAATAAAAAATCAGTTTTAAAAAAGCTATGTTGCCAAAAGATATATTACGCCTTGTTTTTTTAAATTTAGATAATAAAGACCTTTTAAACTGTTTTATTGTATGTAAAAAATGGTACAGTTTAAGTTGTGATAGATACTTTTGGAACGCTAAATTACGTAAAGAATTTGAACCTGAATACATAGATACCCATTTAATAACTAAAAAAATATATAAACGCCAGGATTATAGTTTTATAAATGCTATAGAAATAGAAAGTAATCATCAAGGTATAGCAGACCCTATAGACGAGTATTTCGCACTTTTTTCACAAAGCTATAATATACCTATAGCTTTTCCTTTTCAAAAATTCCCATATTATCTTTACACTGAAAACAGTTTAAAGTATTTTACAAAAACAGTTGTAAGACGCGGGTTATATGCTTTAATAGATTTACAAAAATGCCATCATGATATAGTTTTTAAAAATACATATACTGAATTAAAAATATATCACCATGAACATGGTTATAAATACACTACGATTTATACTATGTCTTTAGATAGTGAAGTAAAGCATTTAAAATACGATACTGTTATAGTTTATAAAGGAACTAATTTAACAGATAAATTTATACCTTTACTTAATTTAAACGATTCTTTTGAACCTGTTTATAAAGTCTTTATAAACACATTTTACAAAAAAACTTTACATTTAAACGCAACACATAATCACACTATAGATAGCATTAAATCTATTTATAGTATTATATATAACGCAGGCACAGTATATGAAGTACATATATTTTGTAATTTACTTATAGATGTAATTTGGCCAGAAATTATATATGCTTTAAAACACATTAATATAGTTAATTGGAAAGAAAACATAGACTATATATTACCTTATTTAATTATAATTATAAAAGCCTCAGAAGTGTTAAACTATAATTCACCTAAGCCTTACATATGCTTTAAACCTGAATATAAAACACAGTTTAAAAAGGCTGGCTTTATAAACATATTTAATTATAAAGACGCGGTACTTATTATAAACTATCTTTATGAAAATAAACTAACATTAACAGATATTTTAACTAATAACTAATTTTAAACTATTTTAAAAATGGAAGATATTAGTTTCGAAGATTTTAACCTGAAAATGCCTTTATTACGGGGCATATTTTCTTATGGTTTCACAGAGCCTTCTACAATACAAAAAAAAAGTATACCTATTATAACAAAAGGTAAAGATATATTAGCACAATCACAATCAGGTACAGGTAAAACAGGTTCTTTTGTTATATCTTCACTTCAGCTTATGTCAAACGATTCTAAAATACAAGCTATAGTTGTAGCACCTACTCGTGAAATAGCTATACAAATACATAGTGTTTATAGAGATTTAGGTAGTTATATGAACTATAATTATGAGCTATGTATAGGAGGTATTCCATATAAAAACACATCTTCTGAAAAACCTACAATTATAATAGGTACTTTAGGACGTATTTTAGATATGATAGAAAAGCAAATGATAAGTACCCAAAATGTAAAACTATTAATAATAGATGAAGCTGATGAGCTTTTATCTGATAATTTTCAAAACCAATTATATAGTATGGTACAAAGTGTTGATAAAGCCTGCCAAATCATTATGTTTTCCGCAACTCTTACAAAAGAAGTAATAGAAATATCTAAAAAAATAATGCGTAATCCTGAAATTTTAAAATTAAAACAAGAAGAAATAACTTTAGATGGTATAAGCCAGTATTATATAAATTGTGATAAAGAAGATTATAAATATGATGCGCTTATGGAACTATTTACAAAAATGCTAAAAGGTCAGACTATAGTTTTTGTAAATACAACACATAACGCAAACAAATTAAAACATAAATTAGAAGTAGAAAATTATGTAGTATCTATTATACATTCTAAATTAAATCAGTCTGAACGTAACGATATAATGACAGAATTTAGAGAAAATCGTAGCACTATATTAATATCAACTGATTTACTTTCGCGTGGTATAGATATACAAGGTATTAAGCTAGTTGTTAATTTTGACATACCTAATAACAAAGAGTCTTATATACATCGCATAGGTAGGTCAGGTAGATATGGAAAAAAAGGAGTAGCTGTTAACTTTGTAACTGATCGTGATGTCTGGAAAATAGAAGAACTAGAAAACTATTATGAAATGCATATGAAATGTATTAGTAATTTTGATAAGATGTTAGAATCCGATTATTAACAACATTATATTCAAATTTAACATTAACTTTGTTAAAAAGACTTATGTCTAGGCCTTTATAAACCGGGCACATATGTATATTTATAAGATTTAAAACAGCCTTTTCAAAGTAAACTAAAAAGCGTTCGTTAGTTATAGCTACTATTATACCTTGTTCTATAACTAAACCATTTTTTTTTAATTCTGAAACCAAAAGATCTTCTAATTCTTCGCGCTTTATACGTTTTATTTCCGATTTAGAAGTATTTAAATAAGCTATTTCAGAACTATAATTTGTTTTTAAATTCTCACCTAATAGTATTCTATGTACTATTATATCTACATATCTGCGCATAGGCGATGTAAAATGAGTATAGCTGTTTATATCTAATCCTAAATGCTTTATATTACTGCCACCATTTTCAACAAAAACATATTTAGCACTACCTACAGCTATATTTTTTGCCAGATTTATAACATGTTCAGGTGCACCCATATAAACACCTAGTTTTTCTATTTGGTTATATACTTCCGCAGGTTTTATATTATTATCATGCTTACGTAATACACTTATACCTGAATTATATAGTTTTGTACCTATACTATTGTTTGTTAAAATCATAAAAACTTCAACCATCTTATGGGCATTATAACTATCTTTTAAAGAAGATATGTTAGAAGTGTTAAAAGTGTTAAAATATAGTTTTTCACCTAAATCATACAATGCTTTTATGTATAAGTTATGCTTTTTAAAATTATCGTATTTCATAGCGTTTTTATTAATTATATAGCTTCTATATGTACGTATATAATTAAAGTTAAAATCAAACTCTGTTGTAACAGCTCTTCTTTTATATCCTTGTAACAAACTAGTTTTTTTAAGTATATTAGAAGGTAACATATGATCAGCTTTCAAAGGTAAATACATATATATAGTTTCAGCTCTTTTATATATATCTTTATCTATACTATCACCTTCACGTACATAATAAGATACATCAGCTATATGTACATATATAATAGACTCTTTTAAACAAACTGAAAAAGCATCATCTATATCAGGTACTCCTGGAAACTCTAAAGGATCTACTGAAAACGTATATAAATGTGTTAAGTCTTGCATTAGTTTTTTTACAAAATTAAAAAAAAGATTAACTATAATAAAACTCAGGTTTATAATTTAGTATTTCACATGTTTTTTCCCAACACTGTAATCGCATACGATATGTTTCAACAGATTGTTTATGTATATATTCTTCTAACCTAATTGCACGCTCATCATTAAAACGCTTTTTAACTATAAAGAAAATACAAACAGGATAATAAGGATTGTTATTTTTTTTTTTATCTGTTTTTTGTTTTAAAATCTTATATTGCGTACAATATGTTTCAGACAAAAATCTCCAATCATTTAATATAACTTTTTCTTCATTTATATCAAACTGTGGAGGTATTATTTCGCGTCCTAATTCTCTTGTTAAACGCCTATGTATAGAAGGTACATACTTATTGTATTTTGAGCCATTATATTTAGATAACCATGATCTAATATGCGAGCATTTTATAAAAACTAAAAGGTCTAAATTAACATCTTTTTTAATTTCTTCAGGCTCATATTTTTCTATTTTTTTTATATCTTTCGAAACACATATTTTCCGACACTCGTTTATAAGACATAAAATCAGTTCATTAGGTATATTAAAAATACCTTTACCTTGTAAGTAATTAAGCCATTCATCACAGTAGTGGTCTGACCCGGAATCTTTTGCTTTGCTAGGTTTATATTTACGTTCACCATAATATATAGGTAGTATTTGTTCTACATAACCACATTGATCACAACAATTACCTTCTTTAACTTTAAGCAAAACTATTTCACATTTAGGACATGTTTTTTCACAAACTTTATCTGCAGACTCTAATATTATTTTATTATAATTACCTATTATGTTTCTAGGGTAATACATTGCCAAAGAATTTAACTTATTTAGAAAACCACTTGTTAGCAAAAACGCATTAAATTCTGTTTCACTTTTATTATGTGCATCAGACTTAACCAAAAAAAGTTTATCTTCTATTTCTTCAAGGCTTTTAATTACTTTAGAAAGTGTTTTTGTATTACATATTAAGTGCGTATTGCTTTTAAGTGTTTCTAGTTTTTTATATATTACATTATAAGTCTTACTTTGCATTTAATAAAAAATATTATGTATTATTTTAATTTTAAAATGCAAAAAAATACTCAAAATGCAAAACGATAAGTACGCTAGAATTTGGGAATTAATTAAGAAAGCATCACCTAACGAAAAAATAGAAATTATAAATAAGCTTTCTGATGAAGATTTAATACAACTACGATACCTTTCTAACCCATATAGATTACCTTTATATAAATCTACAGCTAAGTTTTTAGAATTTTCTATTATAAATACTCAACGCGATTACATAACTAATTTAATAATGACATCTATGGTAGGTTTTATATATAAAATGGCAACAGAATACAAACACTTTGATAAAAACAAAATAGATTTACCTTCAGAAAACACAGGTCAGTTTGCATCTGTTTTAAACGAAAACTTAAAGGCTTTTAATTTAAAAAAACTAGAAAACTATTATAAAGATATTTATATAAAAACAGAAAATCTAGTAGATAAAGCCAGGTATCTTAGAGCCCAAACAGTAGTTTTAAAAAAGCAATATGATTCTGAAACTAATACGCAAAAACGCGAAGAATTAAATAATAAAATAGAATCACATGAAAAGTATGTACGTAGTTTTTGCCAAGAAAATAAAATAGTATATGAAGCTGTTTTTCCAACAGAAGTACAGATCACACCTGAAGATATAATTAATGTAAAAAACGATACAAAAAAGCAATTAGGTGTAAGTAAAACATTAGAAGAAAATGAAACAGAAATACAAGACTATATTTTAGATTTTCTAGATGAGCATTTTAATTTCGATCCTAATAATCATATAAAATGTGGTTATATGCCCCATTACGATGAGAAAATAAAAGGTAATGAACATAACTTTAAAATAGCTGAAAATCAAATGCTTGTAACAGATAAATTTGAACAGTATTTAGTACCTCCTCTTGATACTTTTCACTCTTTTAGAAACTACTTTGACACTAACTACGAGTACTTAAGACAATGTACAAACGATATATATGGTAAAACAGATTTTGAATTTGCTATTATAGCTCGTGAAGTATTTAATGATGAAAGCAAAGCAAAAAAATGGGAAACTAAGTATGCTGATGAGCTAGATGTATCTTGTCATCGTATTATGTTTAACGAATGGGTGTTTTTAGATCCTTGGGAAAAAAATAGAGAAAGCATAACATATAACGATGAAAAAACCAAATTAATAAAAGAAATTTTAGAACGTAAAAAAGAAGAAGAAAAACTAGGCCGCCAATTAATAGGTAAAAAAGCAAAAAAAATGAAAGGAGCTGTTAAAGATAAATTGCCTTTTACATCCCAAGCAGAAGACTTAGGCGTAGAACATATTAGCAAAATAGCAAAAGAAAATGAAGTACTTAGAAAAGAATCTGATGTAGAAATTAAAGTACATTCAACACATTTAGTTAGAAAAAAAAGAGGTGTAACGCAACAAATGGATAATTTCTCGTTTGACATACCTCCTCAGAAAGATAAATAAACTTAAAGTATAACTTACTTATTTTAATTATATTATACTTATTATAATTAAAAGTACTTTTATTTTTTTTAAAAGTTAGTTAACAGCTTATAATAGTAATCTATATTCATATACCTAGTAGATACAACATACTTTCTGGCATTATAAAGATTTATGTTATAAGGATAAACATACTCTTCAAACAACTCTATTTTTTTTGCTTTATTACTTTGTAAGTACTTTATAAGTTGATTTTCTATAATCATAAGCTGTTTAAAACGCTGTTGCATTTGAGGTATTAGTTCACTTGCGTACCTATAGTTTCTAACATAGTTATTAGCTGTTATGTAATCTATGTTTTTATACAATTCAAAAACACTTTTACGGGTTTTAATATCTTTTATAAAAGGTGGTCTATAAAGCATTTCTTCTATTTTCGTCCATAGTTTAGATGGTACTATTATATCTTCACCGTTATCACGTCTTATTATATAACCTAAGCAAGGTATGTTTTTTAAAGTTCTGTTTTTAATTAAATCTTTACATGTTATGCGTGATGTTTCTATAATATGTTCTTTTGTTACTTCTTCACACTCTTGAAAGCATAATTCTTGGTCTTTAAAAGTAGCTAGTAATCTATGTTCGTTTTTATTGTGAAATAAATGTAACCTAGTATCTGACACAGAATATATATAAGTAGTATCTTTTTCAAGACTATCATAGTTTATACCTAAATTAGCTAATATATCACAGTATTTAACACCACGCCATTCATATTCAGATATATCGTTTGTATGACTAGTTCCAAACAACCATTTATTATAAAAACGGCTATAATATAAGTTAACTATCATACCATCATATATACGTTGTACACAGTATGTACCTTCTTGTAATTCAGGTATTTCAGTACGATTTAAATTAGGTAAAGGTCTACATACTACATCCCAAGAGCCATCTACTTTTTCAAAAACTAAACCATTAGCATAATTAGAAAATTCTGTTATGTTATTACGCTTTTTAACACAATTTAATATAAACACATTGCTATTTATGATTTTAAATTTTATGCCGAAAGGGGCACACAATTCTTTTAAAGTTGATTTATTAATTTCTATTTCAGAATTTATATCAATGAAGAATTTTTGCATTTTATACATAAAATTATAATCTTAATTTTAAAATAAAATGTACACTTATATTTTTATAATATCTTTAGTTTTGCTTGTAATATACTTTTTTATGCGTTTTAAAAAGGGCAAAAAACAAAAAGCTAAAACAGTATATAACAATATAAAAGGATATGAAAATACATCTGAAATAAAAGAAGCTGTTACAGAACTTATAAAAGAGCCAAAAAAAAACTCTGAAGACTGCCTTATTTTAGGAGATATGTTAAGATATAATTTACAATTAGAAGCTGAAGCTATAGAAGCATATAATTTAGGTTTAGCTTTAGCACATGATAGTATAGCTTATAATATAAATGATAGATTACATCCTGAACAACCACTGGCTGTAAACGTAAATACAAATAATACAAATGTAATTATAGAAAATGTAAAACCTAAAAATATACACATCAGGTCTGACCCACAAAACGTACATGATTCTAATGTAGTTTTCCAGATACGTGAAAGATATAATAAAATCAGAAATAACTATCCTGATTCAGACAACTGTTTAAAAAGGTTTTTAAAAAAGCATCCTGAAACAAAAAAAATAGTTGATAACATACGCTATAATCCATGTGAATTAGAAGCTATAAACGCAACAGATTATGATGTACTTTTAACTGTTATAAATCGTGGCGAACATGTATGGGATATATTAGCAGATAATTTAAAAAGCGCAGAAGATGTTTGTTTAACAGGGCGTATTTCTCAAATACTAGATGCTTTAACAATTATAGATGATCCACAACCTATTATATCTGTTGATATATTGCGCAAAGAAATCTTTGATGATGCCGGCCAATTTTCTATTAAAAACGAGCATTTAGAAGATGGTTTAGAAGAAGCTCTTTTAAACTATATTGACACAAAATATAAGCATTTATGTGAACCTAAAGTTTTTGAAAAAATAAAAACAGAAGTACAAATGGGTTTTTAACAAAGCCAGATACTAAACCAAAAAAAATAAAACCTTTTTATATAAATATAAAAAACCTTTTTATATAAATATAAAAACCTTTCTATATAAAGTTATTTATAAAATTTATTTATTTATTTTTTGCTTTTCTTTTTTGCTGCAGGTGATTTTCTTTTAGCTGCAGGTGATTTTCTTTTAGCTGCAGGTGATTTTCTTTTAACAACTGGTGATTTTTTTCTTTTTTGCTTTCCTCCTTCAATATCTTCAAAACTACCTACAACATGTTTGCGTTCATGATGTTTTAGCTTTTCAGAATCAGTATATACTTTTTGACATTTATGACACTTGTGACTATTCATTTTGAAAATAAATAAAAAAAATATAAAAAAAATATAGAAATATACTATCATATATTTCAATGTGAAATATAAACTATATCATTTATATTTATATTATTTTTACGAGCATATGTAATGATTTCCATAGCATCAGGTGTCTTAATTAAAGGTATACTTTGTTTTAACTTTTCTAATTCTAAAGTTAGTTTTTGTAATTTAGATCTATAGTTTTCATCTAATTCTGAGATATTTTTGGTTAATATATCGTTGTTAATTTTATCTATAACGATAGTATTATATTTTTCTTTACTTATGCTTTCTATTTCGTTTAAAATAACTTCTTCACGCTTTTTATTTTGTATATAAGATGGCATTTTAGAAAAGTAGTAACCTATTTTTAAATAAATTTCTTCGTTAAATCGCTTCGGGTCTTCCATAAATAAACTAACCTTTTCTAAAACAGTTTTTTCACTAAATTCTTTAGCTAGTTTAAGATCATTTGAATTACTTTCACGAACAATTTTATATTTTTCATTGTTTAAAGCATTTATTTTTTCAGTATATTCTTTTATATTTTTTTGTATAGCTAATGCCTTTTTACTATCTACTTCTAAGTCTTTTAAATCCTCGTTCAATATATCTATTTGTTTATTATAATTAACTAAAGCTGTATTATACTGTTTTTCATACTCTTCTACTTTACGTTTGTTTTCGTTATATAATATGTTTTCAGAACTCATTTCTAAAATGTTATTTTCGTTTTGAATTAAAGATAACTCTATAAATGGCTTTTGTTTTTGGCTTAATTTATGGAAATAAAACATACATTTATTATGACGTTTTATAAGTGTATTAACACCTTCTATAGTATTTAGCGCGACAGTTTGAGGATCATCACCTGTTTTAACACTGTTTTCATAGTTATATATCGTTAGTTGTATAGCGTTATATATGGCCACTATTTCCTTTTTAACTATAAATTGTTTATGTAATTGTTCATGTGTTTTTTTATAAAACTCTATTTCTGTTTTATATTTAGTGTATTCAGCTAAGTCTGTTATGTTTCGCAAAGTATTAAATAAGCTATTATATTTGTTAATGAAATTGTTAAAATAAGTCGTAAATTTATTGTTTTCTGACTCTTCTAACCACTTTTCTGTTAAATGCTTGTTATTTTCATCTAAATACTCGCTAGCATACTCAAAATCAAGGCGCTTTTCTATACTTAAATCGGACTGAATTTTAACAAAAGGTAAACATATATAATTATAGTTTAAAGGGTTTATGTCCTTATTTTCATCTAAATCTACTTTTAAATCAAAGTCTTTAGCTAGTTCTATTATAGTTAAAACGCAGGAATCCTTGCTTAATAGCCCACTTTTATCTAAATATATCTTTGTCATCATTTTCTTTTAATATAATACAAATTAATTCAATTTTCTTTTTTTTAATTTGAAAATGCCCTATTTTTGGATTATAATAGTTGTTTTATTATTAGCTTTATTTTTATATTTTTCAGAATTTAACACCCAAGCGTTTAACATACATGGCATAAAGTATAATGTACATAACCATTTTGAGCCAAAATCTTCTGCGGAATGCTTAGCTGAAATAGACAGGCGCATATTAGTTTTACAAAAACATATGTTACAAAAATATGGTTGCCATACATGTCCGCAAAATATGAAAGCCAGAGTACATCAGCTTTTTGAAAATTATAGTTCTGAAAATTTATATGAAATATCACCTTTAAACATAATGGGTAATACATCTTTTACAGAACGTAAAACTAAAATGGTTTTTTGTTTACGTGATAAAGATACAAAAAAAATACATGACATAAATACAATCATGTTCGTAGCATTACATGAAGTAACACATGTTATGAGCGATAGATGGGGTCATGAAATATATTTCTGGGATCTTTTTAAAATAATATTAGAAGAAGCTGTTATAATAGGTATATATGTACCTGTAGATTATGAAAAATATCCTGTTAAGTACTGCGGAATAAACATAACACAAAGTCCACTTAATTTTTAAATTTAGAATACTTTTATTTTTTTGTTTAAAATGCTAATTATAGTTTTAATTATAGTATTACTGTTTTCTATATATAATTCTGTTAAAACAGGTTCTAACAGTAAGCTAGTATACCATATAGCAGGGCCTAGTGGTTCAGGTAAATCATATATAGCTATAAAACTTTTAAAAAAATATGGTTCTAAAATTAAAATTATAGATACTGACGAAATAGATGATTATAACGCTATTAAGGCTTTTAAAAAACAAAAAGAAATAACAGCGTTAAATAAAAAAGAAATAAACAAACAGTTAAACACAAATAAACCTTGTTTTGTAATAGGTTTTTTACATAATGGTATGCAACATATAAAAATACATAAAGGTTTTATGATTAAAATAGATGCAAATACATTATGGAAACAATATAATAAACGTACAGCTTCACATATAGCCCAAAATTATAGTAAAATAATAAAAGATATAGATAATAACACACCCTATGATGCACATATTTATTTTTCTAAAAAGTATGGTATTAGAAATGGTTTTGATTGTGTTGATTTAGACTTTTTAAAGAAAGATATACAGCGTAGTAAATTATACGCTAAAAAAAATAACTATTTTTATGGTACTCAAGAAGATATATTAACGCAAATAAACAGTATTATAAACTTAAAAAAAGGTAGTAACGATAGTTTAAAAATAATAAAAAAACTAGGATCAGGATGGGGTGGTACAACTTATTTAGTTAAATTAAATGGTACTAATGTGGCTATGAAAATAGAACATATTTTATTGAAAAATTATAAATGTAAAAACTATAAATGTAATCATATTCGTGAAATAGAATTTAACAAAGTTTTAAACAATTTACCTGAAAAACAAAAACAATACTTTATGCTTTTATATAAATATGAATTAAGCGCATTATCTAAAAACGATATGAAACAAGATATATATAAGCAAGAGTTACCTCCTCTTGTACAGGGTAAAGACGCCAGAAATTTACAAAAAATATATAATTCACCTTATGTTATAAAATGGTTTTATACTGTTATAGATATGACTATAGAACAAGTTTTTAAACTAAATATAAATATAAAAGCTTTTCTAAATAAATTTAGAATACAGTTTTTAGAATTATGTAAAGTATTAATAAGTATTAATTATAAACATAATGATTTACATTTTAAAAATGTAGGTATAATAGGCAATCCTGAAGGTAAATTTCAAATAAAAGCAATAGATTACGGTGCAGTTTGTGATCAAAGTAAAGCTAAAATCTTAAATAAATCTTGTAAAAAAGAACTTATAGATAGTCGTTGTGATGCACTTTATTTACTTTCTTATTATGTTTATATGGAAGATTTTTGGGAATACTTAGAGTCAATTAAAAACTTTAAATGGTTACCACATAAACAAGAAAAAAGTATTTTTAAAACAGAATTAAATAAATTAGAATCCTCTGATTGTTTTAAAAAAACATACGATAAAGTAATAACATCTTTACAAAAAAATAATTTAATATATAAAAAAGATATAAGCGAAATTAAAAAAGCTTTTTTTTATAATTATATTATGTTACTATATCCAGATTTATATCAAAAAGTTATATCTCATGATTTTTATAAAGATTTTTCTAAAAAAAATAAAGTATATTTAAATCGAAAAGAATTAGAAAACCTATATAATTGATTTTAAAAAAATTGATTTTCCCCTTCTCTTTTGTAAAAGAGAAGACTTTTATAAAAGAGAAAAACATTACTTTAAGCATAAATTTATAATTAAAAATGAAATACACTAAATCAGAATTTGATGAATATATAAGGGTTACCAACATATATAAAGACCTAATAATATCTGGAAAAATATATAATACAAATGTTGCTGAAAAAGAGCTTTTAAGTATAAAAACTGTTTTTGATAATTTCGATAAAGGTATCAACTTAGATGTAAATTACCTTATAGAAGCTGTAAAACAATCTATAAA
>JACCDQ010291560.1_pt1 | contig 14760 bp, 14 predicted proteins | sample 7446031 | NCBI WGS metagenome assembly JACCDQ01 (sample SAMN15323442, study PRJNA562643) | freshwater metagenome | isolation source: river surface water | place: USA:Blue River Watershed | collected 2017-08-17
CAAAGCCGAATTCCATTTTTGAGAAATGACTGCTTCCCAAATCGTTTTTTCTTTTGCCCAGAAACACCAGGTTCTGTCATTGGATTTTTTAGGAGATTCATCCGTTAACAAAATATTTTTGTCTTTAAATTTTCCTGATTGCAGCATTTTGTACACCGTCATTAAAGCGGCTAAACCGGATCCGGTAAAAATATAATGGTAGTGTTTCATGGATTTGAGAACGAATTCTTCTCAAAAATAGCTATTTCTTGTGTTTTTTCCAGTATCGGAATTAGTTCTTTCGCTTTTAAGTAAGATTGTTTCTGGAACAAAATAGTATTTTTTTCATCCAAAATGGTAATCGTGGGGTAGCTAACCTCGTTGTTTAGAGTTGCTAAAGCGGTTGCCAGTTCATGTATTCCCGTGTTTTGTCCCGTAGGTTGGAATTTAAAAGTGTGATTTTCAAAGCTGATATCCGTTTTGGTTTCGGCATCTAATGCGACAAAATAAAAGCTGTCGTTGAGCATGGAGATGATTTCGGGATTTTTAAAAGTGGAATTCTCCATCATTTTGCAGTATTTACACCAATTGGTATGAATGAAAACTACAATAGGTTTTGGATTTTCTTTAGTCAATTGGGCTGCTTCCTCAAAAGTATAGGATTTCAGTTGGGCAAAACCCGAAGGAATTGCCCAAAAGAAAATCAGTACTATGAAGATTCGTTTTTTCATTTTATTTTAAGGTGTATCGCAAGCCAAAGAAACTTCTGATTCCCTGATTCGGACCATAAACATAGCCGGGATCAAAAGTCAAAGCATAAGGATTGTCAGGGGTTTGCTGAACATTTCCGTTGCTGTCGTATTGTACATTTTTATCAAAAGGATCATTGGCACGAGCAATGATAAACGGGTTTCCTTTGTTAGGAGTCCAATTCAACAGGTTTTTTATACCGGCATAGATTTCGATATTTTTGATTTTATTGTAAGTGAACTGAATGTTTTGAATGCTCCATGTAGGGGAGTAGTCTTTTCTTGGGTCCAAATCTCCCAGAGTTGGTAAACGCATCGGTCCGTATATGTTTCCGGTGTAATCAATGTCTAAAAACCATTTTTTTAAGCGATAGGAAATTGCCCAGGTTCCGGTGAATTTTTCCGTTAACATTTGACGGGTTTTAATTCCGTCTTCGGTTTTGGAAACATCCATATAAGTTGCTCCTAAAATAAGTTTTAAACCAGAATTGAAAACCATATCGATATTGGTACTAATTCCTTTAGTAACCGCATAACCATTTAAATTTTTATAGATAATCTGATTTGGATTCGTATCATAATCAGGAATAATCGAATTGGTAAAATAAGTATACCAGGCTGTGGTTTCCAGTCCGATGAAGTTTCCGTTTCTGGTGAATATTTTTTTCAAATAATTGATGTTGGCATTGTATGAACGTTCCGGTTTTAATTCTTCCTGTACAACTACTTCTCGGGAACCTGTTAAGGCGGCGTGTTCTTCGGTAAAAAGATTCACAATTCTGAAACCGGTTCCGGTATTGAATCTTAAGATGTTATTATCATTGATTTTTAATTTGTAAGCCAATCTTGGGGTGAAAATATTTCCGTGATTTTTGTTGTAGTCATATCGTGCCCCTAATAACAATTTGTTTTTTTCATTCAGGTTGATTTCGTCCTGCGCAAATAAACTTGGAATCCAGTTAATGTCTTCTTTTAATGTTGCAGGAGTATTATCGTTATAATATTGGTAACGCAGTGCTGTTCCAAAAAGGAAATCATGGCTGTTTATTTTTTTGTCCCAGGTTAATTGCCCAAAACCGATACGTTGTTGTGCCAGATAAGGGATGTTTCCATAAACGGAGTTTTGGTCGTGATCAGTATAAGAGAATGAAAACAGCATTTTTTCGGCAATAGGGAGTTCGTAAGCTCCTAATAATTCCCAGCGTTTGGTATAAATACTTTCTCCGTATATTTCATCTCCGCCACGGTATTTCTTTTCCCATTGCATTTCGCCTCCCCAACGGTCTTCATAGAAAAAACGTCCTGCCATAGAGAAAAGTTTGTTGTTTTTTCGGTTGAAATTCCATTTTTGAAATACCGAAATTCGATCCTGAAGTGTTAAATCGGTGAAATTATCATGGTTGTTATCTATCGGGTTGCTGTAGTTAAAGTAATTAACCCCTGTTAGTACCGAAGCTGTTTTTCCAATATTTCCTTTGAAACCTAAGTCGGCATTGAGTTCTCCCCAGTTATTGGTAAAGGCATCTGCCGAAAAAACGGGAGCGTTATTAGGATTTTTGGTAATAATATTGATTAATCCACCCACGGCTTCACTTCCGTATAAAGAGGAAGCTGGTCCTTTTACGATTTCTATTCGTTCCAATAAAGAGTTAGGGATTCCTGATAAACCATACACGGTTGATAATCCGCTAACTATTGGCATTCCGTCAATTAAAACCAGGGTGTAAGGACCTTCTAATCCGTTGATGTGGATGTCTCCTGTGTTGCATACGTTGCAGTTTAACTGCGGGCGAACGCCGTTTACATTTTGTAAGGCTTCAAATATATTGGCTGTTGGGTTTTTTTTGAAAAAAGTAGGTTTGTAAACTTCAACAGGTACAGGACTTTCAAGACGACTAACCGCTTTTAGTGTTCCGGTAATAACCACTTCATCAAGAGTATTGTTTTCTTTCAGGTCAAAATCCAATGCGATTTCGGTAGTGTCGGTTACAGTGATTTTTTTAGTTTGGGTTTTTAAACCGATATAAGAAACTATTATTTCGTGGTTTCCGGGCAGTACTTTATTGAGGTTGTAATTTCCGGTTTCGTTGCTGACAATTGCGTTTTTAGTATTTTTAAGTGTGATGTTGGCATGTTGAAGCGGCAAGCCGTCAGAAGTGATTTTTCCTTTTATGGTGGCTTGAGCAAATGAAATGGTACTGATTAGAATACAGCTAAAGAAGAATAGAGTTTTCAAAATTATATTTTAGATTGATAAATGTTTTAATTTTAGACAAAGCTAAAAATTATATTTTAGATAACAAAAAAATATAATTACATTTGCCTTAACTAGTTAGAATTCACAATGGGAAAGTCACTTGAAGAAGTACATCAGTCGGTTGCGACTCAGAATAAAAAATCAGTTTTTAAAAAGATATTGGCTTTTTTTGGTCCGGCTTATTTGATAAGTGTGGGTTATATGGATCCGGGAAACTGGGCTACTGATATTGCCGGCGGAAGCCAGTTTGGTTATTCCTTACTTTGGGTTTTGTTAATGAGTAATATGATGGCTTTGCTGTTGCAAAGTTTGAGTGCGCGTTTGGGAATTGTGACCCAGCGTGATTTGGCTCAGGCTTCCAGAGAAACCTATTCGCCTTTTATTAATTACATTTTGTATTTTTTGGCTGAGATTGCCATTGCTGCCTGTGATTTGGCTGAGGTTTTAGGGATGGCAATTGGTATTAATTTGTTATTCGGAATTTCGCTTATTGAAGGGGTATTGATCACGGTTTTGGATACTTTTTTATTGTTGTTTCTAATTAATAAAGGAATTCGAAAGATGGAAGCTTTCATTATAGCCTTGGTTACGGTGATTGGTATTTCGTTTATTTTTGAGATGATTTTTGCCCAGCCGGAAATGGATAAGGTGGTTTTGGGTTTAATTCCTTCGATGCCCACAGATACAGCTTTGTATATTGCCATTGGGATTATTGGGGCTACGGTCATGCCACACAATTTGTATTTGCATTCTTCATTGGTACAAACCCGAAATTTTGACAGGACTAAAGTAGGAATCAAACAGGCTTTGAAGTATAATTTTATTGATTCGGCTATTGCATTGAATTTAGCGTTCTTTGTTAACGCCGCTATTTTAATTCTGGCAGCGGCTACTTTTTTTAAAAGCGGGATGCATGAAGTTGCCGAAATTCAGGATGCACACCGATTTTTACAACCTTTATTAGGGACTCAATGGGCACCTGTTTTGTTCGCTGTTGCTTTAATTGCTGCCGGACAAAGTTCAACGGTTACCGGAACTTTGGCGGGGCAGATTGTAATGGAAGGTTATTTGAATTTGAGGATTCAGCCTTGGGTGCGACGTATTATTACACGTTTAATCGCTATAGTTCCTGCGGTAATTGTAATTAGTATTTTTGGAGAAGAAGTTACAGGAGAATTATTGATATTTAGTCAGGTCGTTTTGAGTTTGCAATTAGGATTTGCCATTATTCCTTTGATTCATTTTGTAAGTGATAAACAAAAAATGAATGGTTTTCATATTGGTAAAGCTACGCAAATAGTTTCCTGGATTATTGCTACGATTATTGTTTCGCTGAATGCAAAATTGGTTTTTGATGAAATCAAAGGATGGCTTGAAGCTTCAGAAAATCCAATAGTTTTATGGCTGACAGTAGTTCCTTTAGCGTTTGGCTTCCTGATTTTACTGCTTTATATCGTTTTTAAACCTTTTATTACGAAAACAAGAAATGCATTCCAAAATCATTCTCCACATAATTTGAAGTTGCATTTTTCAAAAGCAGCATCTTATGCTAAAAAGAATATTGCGGTTTCAGTTGATTTTTCTTCGGCAGATGAAATTGCATTGAACAGTGCTTTTGAATTGGGAGGGAAAGAAGCTAATTATACTTTGATTCACGTAGTAGAAACAGTTGGAGCTATGGTGTATGGGGAACATATTGATGACCACGAAACCCTGATTGATGAAAAATTATTGAAAGAATACCAGCAAATGCTTTCAGAAAACGGATTTAAAGTGGCTGTTCAATTGGGTTTTGGAAAACCGGATAAAATAATTCCTAAGATTGTAAATGAAATCCAATTTGATGTTTTGGTAATGGGTACGCATGGTCATACCGGATTTAAGGATTTAATATTTGGAACCACAGTAGACAAATTGAGACATAAAATTTCGATACCTTTGCTGATTGTTAAAAATAGTGACTAAGCTACTGAGTTGCTAAGTTTCTGAGGTTTTATCTTAGTTTCTTAGCAACTCAGGGTTTTAGTAAAATAGAACCTTAAAAAAATGACTTTTTCAGAAGAAAATTACCTTAAAGCAATTTACCACTTAACTGTAGTTTCGACTTCGGGTGTAAGTACTAATGCTATAGCCGAAGTGATGGAAACCAAGGCTTCATCAGTAACGGATATGCTGAAGAAATTAGCCGAAAAAGACCTGGTTAATTATAAAAAATACCAGGGTGTTACTCTTACTGATAATGGCAAGTTAGAAGCTAAAATGATTGTTAGAAAACACCGTCTTTGGGAAGTTTTCTTAGTTGAAAAATTAGGTTTTTCCTGGGATGAGGTACACGATATTGCTGAGCAATTGGAACATATAAAATCGGAAAAACTGATTAATAAACTCGATGATTTTTTAGGAAATCCTACTGAGGATCCTCACGGAGATCCTATCCCGAATGCTCAGGGACAACTTCCTAAAATGGATAAACAATTACTTTCGGAATTAACCGAAGGACAAAAAGGAATTTGCGTTGGTGTAAAAGATACTTCTTCGGAGTTTTTAAAATATCTCGATAAACAAGGGATTTCTCTGGGGTCAAATATCGAGATTTTAGGAAAGGAAAGTTTTGATTTATCACTTCGTATAAAGGTAGATGAAAATCATCTTAATGTTTCGAATAAAATAGCGAGTAATCTTTTTGTGAAATTAAGTTAGTATCTGTTATTGATTGCTAACTTATATTGGCTTAAATTCTCTTTTTTTAATAATTTAAAAACTGAAATGACTTATATGGTTATAAAATGTACCATATAAGTCATTTGAGTTTAATGACATCCACAATCACCGCCTCCTCCGCAGTTATTATCCTTTTTTTTCTTTTTCAAAAAGAACTTTTTGAAAAGAAAAATAACGGCAATCCCAAGGGCTAAAAAGGCTATGATTTCTTGAAACATTGGTTTTATTTTAAAATTTGATAAGCAATTAGAGCTGTAAGATAAGCAAAGCTACTCATGAAAATAAGCTGTCCCAAAGGCCATTTCCAACTGTTAGTTTCTTTCTTAGTAATAGCAAGTGTACTTGCACATTGCATTGCAAAGGCATAAAATAAAAGTAGTGAAATTCCCGTAGCAAAATTGAATATTTTAGCTCCTGTTTCAGGATGTACTTCCGATTCCATTTTGGTTTTAATGGTGGTTTCATTATCTGTTCCTCCTACGCTGTAAATAGTAGCCAGAGTTCCTACGAATACTTCGCGGGCTGCAAAAGAACTAATGATGGCAATGCCAATTTTCCAATCGTATCCTAAAGGTGAAATAACAGGCTCAATGGTTTTACCCATAATACCTATGTAGGAGTTCTCTAATTTAAAAGCGGCAACTTTATTGTCTAATTCTGTTTTCGAAATGGTTTGGTTTTCAGTTTTTGAATTAATAATTTTTTCGGCATCTTTAAATTTTTCTCCTGGTCCATAAGAAGCTAAGAACCATAAAATAATGGAAATGGCCAGAATTATTTTTCCTGCACCCGAAATAAAGGCTTTGGTTTTCTCGACTACATTGATGGCTACGTTTTTCAATAACGGTAACTTGTAATTAGGCATTTCGACCACAAAAAATGTTTTACCGCTAACTCTCATTACTTTGTTCAATACATAAGCCGATAAAATAGCCATTCCAAAACCTAAAAGATACAACAGCATTAAGGTAAGTCCCTGAAGGTTTAAGAAGCCCAGTACACGATGATCAGGTATTACTAAAGCAATGATGATGGCATAAACCGGTAATCTGGCTGAACAGGTTGTAAAAGGGGTTACCAGAATGGTGATAAGGCGTTCTTTCCAGCTTTCGATATTTCGGGTAGCCATGATGGCCGGAATTGCACAGGCAGTCCCGGAAATTAAGGGTACCACACTTTTTCCGGATAATCCAAAACGGCGCATGATTTTGTCCATGATAAATACCACACGGCTCATATAACCACTTTCTTCGAGAATGGAAATAAACAGGAATAAAAAGGCAATTTGAGGGATGAAAATCAGGATTCCACCAATTCCCGGTATGATTCCCTGCGAAATTAAATCGGTCAAAATTCCTTCGGGAAGATGATCGGCAGCCATAGTACTTAGAGTAGCAAAGGTACTGTCGATATAATCCATTGGAACCGAAGACCAATCGAAAATGGATTGAAAAATCACAAAAAGTATCGCAAAGAAGATGATGTATCCCCAAAATTTATGTGTTAAAACGCGGTCTAATTTGGAACGGAAATCTTTGGCGATGCTTTTGTCTACAGCTAATCCTTCTTTGAGAACTTCGTTGATGAACTGATAGCGTTTAATAGTTTCCTTTTGTTGTAAGCGCTTTAATTCCGTGTGTGATTTGGTAAAGGTGCTTTTGATTTCTTTTCTTTCTAAATTTAGAAAGTTAACATCCTGAGTGATTACCAGCCAAAGTTTGTACAACAATTGATCCGGGAAAGCTTTTTGTAATTTATCAAAATATTCCTGATCAATAACCGAAGCGTTCAAACAAGGTTCGGTTGTGATGGATTTGTAGGTAATAATAAGTTCTTTTAATTCCTCGATACCCTGACCTTTTCTTGAACTAATTAAGGCAATTTTAGTTTTTAATTGTTCTTCCAGAAAAGGGATATTAAGTGAAATTCCTTTGCTTTCCATTCGGTCAGCCATGTTAATGACTAAGATCGTCGGAATTTCAAGATCTTTTATTTGTGTAAAAAGCAATAAGTTTCTTTTTAAATTCTCCACATCTGTAACTACTAAGGCTACATCAGGATACAACTTATCGTTTTTGTTGAGCAGCATTTCTATTACAACATTTTCGTCAATTGAACTGGCGTTAAGGCTGTAAGTTCCCGGTAAGTCCAGGATATTAGCTTTGATGTTATGATTTAATTTGCAAAAACCTATCTTTTTCTCCACCGTAATTCCGGGATAGTTTCCTACCTGCTGATTTAATCCTGTTAATTGATTAAAGACAGATGTTTTGCCTACGTTAGGATTTCCAATTAAAGCTACATTAATATTTTGATGCATCATTAAAGCGCAGTATTGATTAGTTCTACCTCAATTTCTTTAGCAGTTTCTACCCGAATGGCTACGTGAGAACCGTTGACATCTAAATACAAAGGGTCTCCAAAAGGAGCAATCTGAAGTAATTCGACTGTGTTTCCCGGTAAGCAACCCATTTCAAGCAGTTTTAACGGGATGATGTCAATATCAAAATCTTTGATAATTGCTTTTTCGCTTTTCTTTAATGAATGTATAGTGGTACGCAAGGTCTTATTTAGATTGAATTAAGATTGCAAAAATACGTATTATATTGCTAAGTCAAATGATAAATATCAGTATTTATGTTTAAGGGCTGTTAATTTGTTATTTATTCGCTACACAGGAAGTTGATGTCTTCAATTAGTCGCTGAATTTCTTCTTTTTTAGTGCCGTCATAAAAACCGCGAACCCTTCTTTTTGCATCTACCAGTACAAAGTTTTCGGTATGAACCATGTCGTATAACTCACTTGGTTTTCCCATTTTTACTGCCAGATAGGATTTTCTGGCCATAGCATAAATTTGTTTTTTATCTCCGGTAACCAGATTCCATTTGCGGTCATCCACACCGTGTTTTATGGCATAGGCTTTTAAGGCTTCTACTGTATCAACTTCCGGAAATACGGTATGTGAGAGTAACATTACCTTTGGATTGTTGATAATCGCTTTTTGAACATCAACTAAGTTGGTGGTCATTTTTGGGCAAATAGTACCACAGGTTGTAAAAAAGAAATCGGCAACATAAATTTTGCCTTCATAATCTTTTTGAGTGATGGTTTTGCCGTTTTGATTGGTAAACGAAAAATCAGCAATCGTATGATACTTGCTCACATATTGCACGGTGCTGTCGACCAGTTCCGGATTAACATCGGCAGGATTGTAAATAGGAAGTGTTTTTTTAGGTTTTAAAGCCCCGTAAAAAAGTGAAAGTGTAACTACTGAAAAAATAAAAAAGATACCGATGAAGATTCGGTATTTATATAAAACAGATTTCATGAATTTTTTTTTGCAAAAATACAAAAACTGTATTGGAAATCAGGAAGCTTTATTTGATTAAAATGTTTGTTTTTTTACGGCTTTGGCGCAAGGATTTGTTTACTAAATACAAACCGAATAAGGTTACCATTCCGCCAATGGCTATCGAAATACTTAGTGATTCTCCAAAGATAATTGAACCTAAAAGTACTGCTACAACAGGATTCATATAAGCATAAAGACTACTCAATTCCGGAGGAAGATGTTGTAAAGAATAAATGAAAATGGTAAAAGTGATGAGCGAACCTACCACAACCAAGTAAGCAATTGCAATCCAGGTGCTCATTGGAATTTCGCTTAAACTTACTGAAATTCCGGTAGCACCGTTGTATGCAAACAACAGAATGCTGGAAATGAACATTTGGAATCCCAGACTAAAGTAGGGATTGTAAGAAGCTGCTTTTTTCTTAGTGTATAAAGTTCCAAAAGCCCAGGTAATGGTTGCCAAAACCGAAAGGATTATCCCGAGTTGGAAATCCGGTTTTAAGAAATCAGCTAAATATTCATAAAAGATAATGCATACGCCACTAAAACAGATGAAAACGCCGGTTACAGCCAATTTGGCAATTTTTTCTCCTCTAAAATAGGAAATAATCACCACCCAAATAGGGAAAATAGCAGCAATGATGGCGCCCAGACCACTACTGATGTATTTAACTCCGGCAGTACTGAGTCCGTTGCTCAGGGTGAAATTCAATATAGCCAAAATCACAATAGTTTTCCATTGTTTTCCTTTTGGCCAGGGCGACTTAGTGAATAAAAAATAAATAATGTACAACAATCCGGCAAGGAATTGTCTAATGGCTGCCATTTGAATTCCGGGAATATAACGCACTCCCTCCTTGGACGCAATCCAGGTGGTACCCCAAAAAAATCCAACCCAAAGCAATGCTAAAATGGGAAGTCCAATAGCATTAATTTTGGTAGAAACAGCCGTTTTTATTTTTTGAATCACTATAAATCAGGTTGAGTGAATGTGTAATCTAATAATCGAACTAATTTCTCTGATACAATTGTTTTTCCTGCCGAAGGAATTTCGTGATTGAATGTTGGCGGAATCAGATTTTCTTCTAATGCTTTTTGTGTGTAATAGTCTTTTCTGCTTGGATGAAAAGGCGTCACGGCATTAAGGACTTCGTTCCAAACAGCATTTGTAATGATTTTTTTGATAATACCAATGCAATCGTCCAAATGAATCAGATTGACCGGCGCATCGGGGTTTGGTACATTTTCTTTTCCGGCTAAAAAGCGGGCAGGATTTCTGTCCGGACCAATTAATCCGCCAAAACGCAAAATAGTTGTTTTGAAATGCGTATTGGCCAATAACAACTGTTCAATTTCGAGTAATTGTTTACCGCTTTCGGTCACAGGAATAGCAGGACTATTTTCGTCAATAATTGTATCGGCTTCGCCATAAACGGCAGTCGAACTAATGAAAAGTAGTTTTTTTTCCGGGGATTTTTCGATATAAGGAATGAGGTTTTTAATTTTTTGAACAAACGAATTGTTTTGTGCGTCCGAGTAATCTTTATTCTTTCCTCTTAATTTTGGTGGAATAGCAATAATCAGGATTGGACTGTTTTCCAAAAAATCAGCTACAGGAGCGGAGAAATTTTCAACTTCCAGCGCAATGGGATAATGTGCAATTCCGGCATTTTCCAGTAGTTCTTTTTTGTCGTTTGAGGTTGTGGAACCTTTTACCGAATGGCCTTCGCTGATTAAGGCTTTCGCCAAAGGCAGTCCCAGCCAGCCGCAACCTAAAATGCTAATTTGTTCCATTTGATTTTGATTATTTAGAAATGCAAATTTCTAAATAATTATTCGACTTTTGGGGTTACAGTTTGTTCTTTTTTAGGATTATTGATTGAAGTGGACAGTTTTTAGTAGATTTGTTTTAGTTTCCAAGTGGAGCGGGCACAGATTGCAAATCCGCGCTATCCTCAATTTATAAATAATAAAGCTCAAACTTCAGATTATTTGAGGTTTGGTATAAATACGACCTTAACATTTGTAGCAGTAAGTAATTCTATTGGACTTATAGCAGTTGGAACTTATGGCGTTTTCGATTATTATTATGGAGACAAGTTTTTGGAAAAAACAGGAATTGATAATTATTAAAAAAACGAAATGTGAAAAAAGTTTATCATTATATTTTTTATAAATTATATCGCTATATGTTAACAACTCCAAATTCTAATTTAGCATTAAATGGAGCTGTAATTTACTTGAGTATAGGTTTGTTTATTAATTCAATAACAATTAATCTCTTATTGAATAAATTTTTCAAACTATATGCAATGTCAGGTAATTTGTATATGATTGTTTACATATCATATGGTGTTTTAATTTATTATATCAACCATTGGTATTTTAAAAGAGATAATTTATATCTTAAAATTGAGAAAAGATTTATTACTGAAAGTGAACAACAAAAAACATTAGGAAATATCTTTGTTTTTGTTTTCGTTGTTGGCTCTGTTGTTTTCTTTATGTTAACTGGCTATTTAGTAAATAAATACTGGGGAGGATTTAAATAACAAAGAGGATCTTGATTAAATAGGCATATATAGCTATCTCCCGGTGCCGCACGAATCCTTTCGTGTGGCATGTGATTAATAAAGCTACATTTTTTATATTTATTTTAATCTTTAAAACTGTAATGTTCTATTGAATTTATAAAACCCTCGCTATCCTAACGAAGAAGATTGCTGCAAATCTGCACGATTGGGTCAACCTAGCTATTGGAGACAGAATGAGAATCCAATAAATTCGAATTATTTAAGTAAGCAAGAAATTTTTCAGCTTACACATCATTTAAAACCCTTTAATCCTTTTAAACCTTAAAAAAATATGAAAAAAATAACACTGCTTTGTGCGATTTTGTTTTTACTGTTTATATCGTGTATTGGGCATAAAACAGACGGTAGAAGCATTATAACTCATAACAAATCTATGAATAGTATATATTGTTTTTATACTAATAAAGAATTATATGATATAGATAGCATTCCAAATATGGGAAAAGAATCAATACCAAAGGAAGATGATTTCAGTATCATAGTACTTCCATTTTGGGAAGAATATATTAAAACTTGTGATAATCAAAAAATAAGATATTATATTATTAAAAAAGACAGTGTTGATAAATATGGCTGGAAAATGATATTTAAGAAAAACATATACAACAAGAAATATCTTTTTACAATTGAAGATTTGGATAAAATAAATTGGGAGATTGATTATAAAGGAGAGTAAACCCTTCCCTAGTAAAGTAAATGAAAAAAGTTGTAGTCGTAGAAATGCTATAGAAACGCTATAACTTTTTTTGTTTAACTCCCCCTGTCTTGTCCTGAAATATGCATACAAAAAAACCACGCAATTTGCGTGGTTTTCTTAATTATTTCTAAGATAAAAGGATTAGAATTTGTAACCTACAGAAGCCTGGATTCCAAAGCGGTTGTTTCCTGATGGACCATAAACTAAATCCAGAAAGTTATAAACATATCTTGCCTGAACGAATGCTCCTGATTTGAAATCATAAGCTAATCCAGAAGCAGAAGCGATGTTGTACTTTCTGAAATTTGTATTCGCATAGGGACCAGTTACTTTAGTGTCTAAAATAACACCCGCTTGAGGACCAACTTCTAAAGACAGACCTTTCACTAAGTTGAATTTAGCTAAAACAGGTACAGTTATTTCGTTAATTTCTATTTTACTGCCACTTGTGTTTCCGTTTCCGTCAAATTTGTAGCTTGAGTGAGAGTACAAAGCTTCAACCTGGAAAGCGAATTTATCACACATTTTGAATTCAGAAACCAAACCTGCATGGTAACCTACTTCCGGACGTAAATCATAAACAGATGCTTCTCCTGTTGCTAACCAATCGTAATTAGCACCAGCCTTAATTCCTAATTTTACAGTTTTTGCTTCTTGTGCATTTGCAATTCCAAATGCGAATACGGCTACTACCGATAAAATAACTTTTTTCATGTTTAATTTTGTTAAATTTGAGTATGCAAATTTAGTTTAAACAATTGGAAACCCCAGTGTTTATTGGGGTTTTAACATTTTGGTGTAATTTTCTGTATGGCAGTGTTTTATGAGAAAAATAGTAGAAATTATTGGAAACTACCTAAGAGGTTTGTGATTTTCAGCTTTAATTTTATAGCCAAATGAAGTATTTCTAAACTTTAAGTTAAGATGTACAATCGAAGTAAAAAAGTTATTATTTTAGCCCGCTGCCAGAAATGATATAGTGCCATGAGGACGAGAAAACAAAAAATAATCTTAGTTGTAAAAATAGCAGTTGCTTTATTGGTAATTGCTGTTATTGCTGTTTTTAGTTTTAGAGAAGCACTTTTACACCAGATAATTGCCAAAACGGCCAATAAAATGGAAACGGATTATGATAGTCGGTTTTTGGTAAAAGAAGCTGCTTTTGACGGAATTTCGGGAGTTCATTTTACAGATGTTACTTTGGTTCCTAATCATGCCGATACGTTGTTTAATATTCATAAAATCAAGACGAGTGTTAATCTTTGGCGTTTATTTGTAGGCGATATCCAATTAGGAACTTTGGAAATCAAGAACGGTTATATTCAATTGACCAAAAAAGGAAAACTAAAGAACTTTGAAGCTTTTTTGAAAAGAAATAAAGACGAAGAATCCACAAACGACAAAAAGGATTATGCTGCTTTTGCTTATCGTATAATTTCGAAAATACTCAATTTGATTCCGACTGATATGGATATCGAGAATCTGACTTTCAGGCTCGATGATAATGGGAAAAATGCAACAATTGATATTGAAAAATTAAAGTTGGCTAACAAAGAACTCGAAACGGCAATTCAGGTAAAGACGAATACTTTTGCACAACGCTGGAAAATAAAAGGATTCGCTGATCCAAGACATAAAAAAGCGGATATCCGATTTTTTAACATCGATACAGGAGCAATTAAAGTACCTTATTTTGATGAACGCTACAATTTAATTTCGAGCTTTGATTCCATTCGTCTGAATGTTGAAAATATTGATAAAAGCGGAGGTGAGTTGCACATTGATGGTTTTGCATCGATAGCCAATTTGAAAATCAATCATAAGCGAATTGCTCAAAAAGATGTATTGATAAAAAATGCCCGTTTTGATTATCGTTTCCTTTTAGGTTCTGATTTTATCGCGGTAGACAGTACTTCGACGGTACAGTTTAACAAAGTGAAATTCCATCCTTATCTGGCTTATGAAACGGAAGAAGACACGATTTACAAACTCAAAGTTACTATTCCTGAAATGAAAGCGCAGGATTTTATCACCTCGCTTCCTGATGGTTTGTTTACTCATTTTGAAGGTATGGAGGCTGAAGGAACCTTCAATTATAATTTGAATTTTGAATACAATAAAAACAAACCCAACCTTTTGATTTTTGACAGTAATCTGAAGAAAGAAAATTTAAGAATTACCAAATACGGAGAGGCAAATTTAACTAAGCTCAACGGCGAATTTGTTTATCGCGCCATCATTAATGGTGTTTTGCAACGTCCTGTTTTAGTGGGTACAGCCAATGCGAATTATACTCCTTTAGACCAAATTTCACCTTATTTGCAAAAATGTGTCCTGACTACCGAAGATCCTTCGTTTTTTTCACATCGTGGTTTTATAAATGAAGCTTTTAAGCAATCTATCGCTAAAA
>JACCDQ012208543.1_pt1 | contig 14759 bp, 10 predicted proteins | sample 7446031 | NCBI WGS metagenome assembly JACCDQ01 (sample SAMN15323442, study PRJNA562643) | freshwater metagenome | isolation source: river surface water | place: USA:Blue River Watershed | collected 2017-08-17
ATGCCTTCGACGAGGATCGCCGGCGGTGCGAAGCGGTCGGCATGAATGGCTTCATCGCCAAGCCGGCCGATCCGGAAACCCTGTTCCAGACGCTGCTCGAGGCACTGCGTGTCCACGGCAAGTGACGGCCCGGCCACCCGCTCAATCTGAACGCGCCCCCAGCATCCGCACTTCGCGCTGCGGGAAGGGAATCGAGATGCCGTTGGCCTTGAAGCATTGCCAGATGGCAAAGTTGATTTCCGACACGGCATTGCCCTTGCCGTTCTCCGGATCGTCGATCCAGAAACCCAGCTCGAGATTGATGCTGCTGTCGCCGAACTGGGTCAGCAGCACGCCCGGCGCGGGGTCGGCCAAGACGCGGGGGTGTGCTGTCGCCACGTCGAGCAGCAGGCGCTTGACCTGCTCCAGATCGCTGTCGTAGGCCACGCCGATCGTGGTCGCCAGACGCAGGCGACGGTCGGTGTAGGTCTGGTTCTGGACGACGCTGCCCATGAAGGTTTCGTTCGGCACCAGATATTCCGTCCCGGCCGGGTGCTTGAGCACCGTATAGCGCGTCGTGATCTGGGTGACCTGGCCGCCCTCGCCCCCAACCTGCACGATGTTGCCGATGCGGATCGAACGGTCGAGCAGGATGATGAAACCCGAGACATAGTTGCTGGCGATCTTCTGCAAGCCGAAGCCCAGACCGACGCCGAGCGCGCCGGTAAACACCGACAACGCCGTCATGTCGATGCCGACCATGGCCAGGCTGGTGAGCAATGCCGCGACCGTGAGCAGCGCCTTGGCGACCCGGACGCCGACACTCCGCAGGTTGGAATCGAGCGACTCGACCTTCATCAGACGGGCTTCGAGCACCCCCGCCACCCAGAGCGCGAAGACCACGGTCAGGAACACGGTCACCAGGCCATGCAGGATCATCCACAGGTTGATGTGCTGCTTGCCGATGGCAATCTCCACCTGCTCCAGCGCATCGATGACATAGGGCGCCAGGTCGGTGATGTAGAGCGCCAGCCAGCCCCAGACCAGCGTCGCGATGACACGCTCGCCGGTCACCAGCCAGGTCGCTCGCGGGAAGGCCTGGCGCAGCACGAAGACCACGCCGCGGACCAGCGCCATCGAGCCGAGCAACGGCATCGCCACCTTCAGCAGATTGACGTGCATGAAGGGTTGCAGGGTGAGATAGGCGATCCCCGCCAGCGTCGCCCCGATCACCGGAAAGGCCAGGCGGTCACTGGCATCGCTCAGGCGGCCGGCGCCAGCGTCGTGGCGATTGCGCCACCACCGGGCTATGCCCCAGGCCAGCCCGAGGGCGGCCACCAGTGTCACGACCTGCCAGACAAAATGCGGATCGCCCAGATCGGCCCGGAGTTCATTGAGCAACTGCAGCGCGGGATTCTTCTGCTTCATTTCTGTTTCTCCAGCACCGCCGCATAGAAGCCATCGGTCCCGTGCCGTTGCGGCAGCAGTTGCAGACGGTCGCCAGCCAGCGTGATGCCCTGTTTGGCCAGGATCTCGCCGGCCGGGAGCGGCGTGAACCCGGGGTGCGCCGCCAGGAAGGCATCGACGATGGCGTCGTTTTCCGCGGTCAACAGGCTGCAGGTGGCATAAACCAGCCGCCCGCCGGGACGCACCAGAGTCGCCGCCGAGGCCAGAATCGCCGCCTGCTTGACGTTGATTTCGGCGACCGAGGCCGCGCTCTGCCGCCATTTCAGATCGGGATTGCGGCGCAAGGTGCCGAGGCCGGAACACGGTGCGTCGACCAGCACGCGATCCATCTTGCCGGCCAGGCGTCGGATCTTCATGTCGCGCTCGTGCTCGATGCGCGCCGGGTGCACGTTCGACAGGCCGGAACGGGCCAGCCGTGGCTTGAGATTGGCCAAGCGCTTGTCGGACACGTCGAAGGCGTAAAGCCGCCCGCTGTTCTTCATCAGCGCCCCGAGCAGCAGTGTCTTGCCACCGGCACCGGCACAGAAATCGGCGACCATCTCGCCGCGTTTCGGATCGAGCAGCAGGCCGAGCAGCTGACTGCCCTCGTCCTGCACCTCGACCGCGCCGTCGAGAAAGAGCGGATGCTTGTTCAGGGCCGGCTTGTCTTTCAGGCGGATCGCCATCGGCGACAGGCGGCCCGCCTCGGCGGCGATGCCGTCTTCGCCCAACTGGCGCAGGACCGCCTCGCGATCAGCTTTCAGGACATTGACCCGCAGGTCGAGGGGGGCCGCCCCATTCAATGCCTGGGCCAGGGCCAGCGTCTCGTCGACACCGAACTGGGCAGCCAGCGTCTCGTACAACCAGTCTGGCAGATCAGCGCGCACGGCCTCCGGCTGGGCGACCAAGTCGCTGCCCTTGACCTGTCCCAGCCACTCGATCTCGCTGGCCTTGAGCACCGGCTCGAGCTGCTTTTGTGACCAGCTGAAGACCGTGGCAAGTGCGGCCAGCAGCAGGCGGCGCGGTGTGACACCGTTCGCACAACGCGCTTCCAGCGAGCGCTTCCGGCGCAACACGGCGAACACCGTTTCGGCAACGAAAGCACGATCGGCATGCCCAAGCTGGCGATGCTCGCGGAAATAGCGCGAGACCACGGCATCGGCCGGATGATCGAAGCGCAGCAACTGGGTCAGGACGGCTTCGGCATGGGCGAACAGGGCGGGCGTAAAACGGGCTTTCATCATCGACTCAATCAGGAAAAATCAGGGGAGGAGACCGATCTCGGTCGCCAGTTGTTCAAAGCTGTCGCCCTTGCGGTCGGTGAACCGGATCTTCACCGGCAAACCACGCTGTTCGGGGGCAATCCAGAATTCGGTCACGTCATCACTGACGACGCGCAGATGCAGGGTACGAAAACGCCCGGCCGGCGTCTCGATCTCTTCCTCACCCAACGCATCGAGCGCAAAAGACTTGTAGCGCTTGCCGGTAACGACGCCCAGCTGGGCGCCGGTCTCGAGTTTCGGGAGATAGGCCAGCTGGTAATGCAAGGACAGCAGATCCTGCGTCCCGCGACTGAGCGGCCGGGGGGCGTCTTCACGGGAGAGGGTGACCTGTGCGGTCGACCAGTCGAAATCGGCATTTTCGTTGTTGTCACGACCATTCTTGCGAACACGATAGGTGGTTGGCTGCAGGCCGTTCGCCGTCAGTTTCCCCCGGCTCTCCTGCTCGATGCGTGCCGAACGGAACAGGGCGACCAGCCCCGTGGTCTCGGTCACGGCCTGCAGGTGATACTGACCGTCGCCGGCAAATTCCCAACGATGTTCGGCGCGCCCGATGATCAGCCCGGACGGCACCTTGATGACCGTGTAACGGATCAGGCCGGTCGCGGGCAGAACCGCCTGAACCGGGGTTTCCGGCACCACGGGAAGCACGTCAGGTGTTACCGAGGCAGATGGCTCGCTGATGGCTGCGGAATCGACGACCGGCGCGGCTTCCACAGCGTCGGTGCCCGCGGCGGCTTCATTCTCGATCAGGACCGGCTTCGGCTCGCTGATCGTTGCCGCCGGCTTGGGCGCTCTGCGGACGCCGGCCGGCTTTCTGGCGTGCCCCTCCGGCTTGCCGGCGACGGGTTGCGGTGGTGGTGCGGGCTTGAGCTCGGCGATCAGCGGTACCGGCTCCGGCGGCCCGGACAGGTCGATTTCCGTGCCGAACAGGGCCGACAGGTGAATCGCGAACGAACCGGCCAGGGCAGCAAGCAGGGCAAAAGGCATGCGCAAGCGCGATCAGTGCAGCGTCGGTACCTGCAGGGCCAGATCGCCACGGGCGTCACCGGCGACACGCACCTTGCCATCGGCCAGCGTCAACCGGTCTTCGGCAAACCAGCGGACCGCCTGCGGATACACCTGATGCTCCTGAGTCAGCACGCGGGCGGCCAGCGCCGCTTCGTCATCGCTGTCGAGCACCGGCACCGCGGCCTGGATGATGACCGGGCCATGATCGAGCGCCGGCGTGACGAAATGCACGGTGCAGCCATGAACGCGCACGCCTTCCTCCAGTGCCCGCTGGTGCGTATGCAGCCCGGGGAAAGACGGCAGCAGCGAGGGATGGATATTCATCAGGCGACCTGCGTAATGGCGGACGAAGCCCTCGGTGAGGATGCGCATGAAGCCGGCGAGCACGACCAGATCGGGCGTGAAGGCATCGATCGCCTCGGCCATGGCGGCATCGAAGGCGTCGCGGCTCGGGAAGGTCTTGTGATCGACCACCGCCGTCGCAATGCCGGCCTCGGCCGCCGTCTGCAAGCCCCGGGCATCCGGCCGGTTGCTCAGCACGGCGACGATGTCCACTGGCAACTGCCCGGCGTCGCGCGCCTTGATCAGCGCCTCCATATTGCTGCCGCGACCGGAAATCAGGATGACGATACGTTTCATTTGAGGAATCCCACGGGAAGAAAGACCGTCGTCGCCACGCTGTGCGTCAGGCGCGACAAACCGCGCCCGTTTCGGTCGGCGACGACCTTGGCCATGAAATCGAGCAGGCCGATCAGGCGGCCGAATTCGCGCTCGAAGGAAAGATTGCGATTGTTCGGATCAAGTTCGTTGGCAAGCAGGAACAACTCGCCACCCGCCGTGCGATCGTGGCCGAGTTTCCAGATCGCGACTTCCATATTGCGCGCGCAGTTGAACAGCTTTTCCTCATTCAGTGCATCGAGGATGAAAAACTCTTCCTTGTGGTCGTAGGCCGAATCGACCATGGTCAGCAGACCGAAGAGCAGCGCGGCAACGCGGTCGCCCTCGAAGGATTCGCTGAAGGCCAGGCTCGCCACCTTGCCCTCGCGCAGGCCGTTCATTTCAGGCCAGTTGTTCTGGAGGCGCCGCTTGAGCCGCTGCACGGCAGCTTCGCGGCTCGGCTGGGCCGCCTTTTTCCATTCCTTGGGATTGCGCTTGTAGAGCTTGTCGGCAATGCTGAGCAGGCCGCTGATCACTTCATCGCGATTGGCATCGGCAATCCGGTCGATCTCGGTTTTTGCCAGGTATTTGACGTCGACCGTGGTCTCGCGTCGTCCATCACGCCCCGCCTTGGTCGCGCAGGCCGTCAGGCACACGGCGACGAGCAGGAGGGCAAGGTGGCGCATCAGGCCGCTTTCTGCTTGAGGTAGGCGATCCCCACCGGCAGCAACGACAGGGCGATGATCGCCAGGATGACCACCGACAGGTTCTGCCGGATCCACGGCATGTTGCCGAACCAGTAACCGGCCAGGCAGAGCGACAGCACCCACCCCAATGCACCGGCCAGGTTGAAAAAGGTGAAGCGGGCGTAGGACATCTGGCCGATCCCGGCCACGAAAGGTGCGAAGGTCCGCAGCAGCGGCAGGAAGCGGGAAATCACCAGCGTCTTGCCGCCATGCACCTCATAAAAGGCGTGCGTCTTCTCGAGCGCCGCCTTGTTGAACAGGCGCGAATTTTCCCAGTGGAAGACCTTCGGACCGAGCATGCGCCCGATCTGGTAATTGACGGTGTTGCCGAGGACGGCAGCGACGATCAGCACCGCCATCAGCGTGCCGATATCCATCCCGCCCTCGCCGATCGCGGCCAGCGCGCCGGCAACAAAGAGCAAGGAATCGCCCGGCAGGAAAGGGAATACGACAAACCCGGTTTCGGCAAAAATGATGAAGAACAGGATGCCGTAGATCCACAGCCCGTACTGCTGCACCAGCACCGACAGGTGCTTGTCGAGGTGCAGGATGATATCGATGAATTGGGTGAGGAATTCCATGCCGCCTGCCAAGAGAGGAAACCGCCGGATTTTACCCCAGCCCCCGGCCACCTCGCGTGCGGGCCGGGGCTCCTTGCCAACCGCGAATCAACGGTTGTTGATGACGAAATTCCTGAGAAAGTCCGCCGCCAGGCCGGGTTTGACACTCAGGGCCTGCGGATCGAAGCCATAGCGCAACAAAGGCAGGTAGGCCGGATACGCCTCGAACTTGCTCGGATCGAGGCGGTTGAACCCCATGCGCCAGTTCGGGAAATCGCGGGTCGTGATCGGTGCTTCGTCGATCAACATCAAATCATGGTGACGAGGATCGCGCTTGATGCGTTCATAGGTTTCATGAACCGCCCCGGGCGGCCCTTCCAGCACCTGCAGGAAAGTACCGTCGAGGTAAAGCAGCATGCCCGTCAGATCACATTCGGCGTTGTGGGACATCGAGGAAGCGAGGATTGCCTCAAGTTCCGCTTCGGACATGAGATGGGTCGCAGCACTGACGTAACTCAATTGAACGAGCGACATAGCCCCCTCCCTTTTTATAGTGAACCGGGTGAGTATGGCACGAAAACCTTTCACAGCCCATGGTTAAAAAGCCAATCCGGCACATGCGCCGCTGATCTGGGATAATCCCTCCATGCCGACCATCGCCCGCCTGCCCGACCTGCTGATCAGCCAGATTGCTGCCGGCGAAGTGGTCGAACGTCCGGCCTCCGTCCTCAAGGAATTGCTCGAAAACAGCCTGGATGCTGGCAGCAGCGCCATCCAGGTTCATCTCGAGGAAGGCGGCATCAAGCTGATCCGGATCACCGACGACGGTTGCGGCATCGCCCGCGAACAACTCGCCCTCGCCCTGACCCGCCACGCCACCTCGAAGATCGCCAGCCTCGATGACCTCGAACGGGTCGGCACCCTCGGTTTTCGTGGCGAGGCGCTGGCCTCGATCGCCTCGGTCGCCCGCCTGGCCCTGACCAGCCGTGAGCAGGGCGCCGCCCATGCCTGGAAATTGCGCGGCGAACCCGGGGCCGATCCGGAGCCCGCCGCGCTGATGGCCGGCACCGTCGTCGAGATGCGCGACCTTTATTTCGCGACCCCGGCCCGCCGTAAATTCCTCAAGTCGGACAGCACCGAGTTCGCCCACTGCGCCGACGCCGTCAAGCGCCTGGCGCTGACCCGTCCGGATGTCGCCTTCAGCCTCAGCCACAATGGGCGAAGCCTGTTCCAGCTGGCCCCGGCCGACCGCACCCGGCGCATCGCCGATGTCCTCGGGGAGGAATTCATCACCTCGAGTCGTACGGTCGACGCTGCCAGCGGCCCGATTTCGCTCACCGGCTTCGTCATCGACCCGACCCATGCCACCGAAAGCCGGGAAGGCCAGACGGTGTTCGTCAATGGCCGTTTCGTCCGCGACAAGGTCATCGGCCACGCCCTGCGCGAAGCCTATCGCGACGTGCTGCACGGTCATCGCCAGCCGGCGGTCTGCCTGTTCCTGAACATCGACCCGGCACTGGTCGACGTCAATGTGCATCCGGCCAAGACCGAGGTGCGCTTTCGCGATTCGCGCATGGTGCATCAGTTCGTCTTTCATGCCGTGCAACGCGCCCTGGCCACGCCGATCGCGCCGACGCTGGCGGTCGACGCCGCCACCGGCGAGATTTCCGGCAATGCCGAGTACCGCCCGAGCTATCCGACCAGCCAGCAACGGCTGGCGGTCGGCGAACCGGCTGTCCCCGCCTATACCGCTTTCGTCCGGCAGGCGATGTCACCGGCACCGGGCAACAGCCCGTCGATGGCGGCTTTTGCCCCTGCCGCCAGCGTCGACCGCGAGAGCCCGCCGCTCGGCTACGCCCTTGCCCAGTTGCACGGCATTTACATCCTGGCCCAGAACGCCGATGGCCTGATCCTGGTCGACATGCATGCGGCGCACGAGCGGATCCTCTACGAGAAACTGAAAACGGCGTTCGATGCGCGCCAGGTACCGACCCAGGCGCTGCTGATTCCCGCCGTGTTTTCCGCCGAGGCACTCGACGTGGCGGCGGGGGAAGAACAGGGGGAAGCGCTGGCCGGACTCGGTTTTGAACTGTCGATCCTCGGTCCGCAGCAACTGGCCGTGCGCAGCGTCCCCGTCCTGCTCCAGGCCGGCGATCCGGTGGCGCTGACGCGGGCGCTACTGGGCGAGTTGCGCGAACACGGCCTGAGCGAACTGGCGACGGCACGGCGCAACGAACTCCTCGCAACCATGGCCTGTCACGGCGCGGTGCGCGCCCGTCGCCAACTGACCCTGCCGGAAATGAACGCACTCCTGCGCCAGATGGAAGAAACCGAGCGCGCCGGCCAGTGCAATCACGGCCGCCCGACCTGGACCGCCCTGTCGCTCAGGGAACTCGACGCCCTATTCCTGCGTGGCCGCTGACGTCTTGCCGTTCCCTTCATCGGAATAGGCGGCGTTGATACTGAGCACCTCGGGCACCAGCTCGAGGAAACAGGCCAGCAGGTCCGGATCGAAACCGGCACCCGACTCCACCCGCAGATACTCGAGCACCCTGTCGAGTGGCCACGCCGCCTTGTACGGCCGCGCACTCATCAAGGCATCGAACACATCGCAAATGGCCACGATGCGGCCTTCCAGCGGAATCGCCTCGCCGGCCAGGCCGTTGGGATAGCCGCTGCCATCCCACTTCTCGTGGTGGGTCAGCGCCACCGTGCGCGCCATCTGCAGCAATTCGGAGGGATGGTGACCGATGATCTCGGCACCGATCGTCGGATGGGTCTTCATCATTGCCCATTCCTGCGGATCGAGCGGTCCCGGCTTGGTCAGGATGCGGTCGGGAATGCCGATCTTGCCAATGTCGTGCATCGGTGCCGCATTGAGCAGCAGCTCGGCCTGGAGGGGCGACACCCCTGCCGCCAGCGCCAGCAGGCGGGACGATTTGCTCATCCGGATGACGTGCATGCCGGTTTCGTTGTCGCGGTATTCGGCGGCACGCCCGAGTCGGCGGACGATTTCGATCCGGGTTTCCTCGATTTCGGCTGTGCGCGCCCGGACCAGATGCTCGAGGGCCAGATGCTGGTTGTAGCGCTCGAGCTGCAACTGGACACGCAGGCGGACGATGGCCGGCGCACACGGCTTGAGCAGATAGTCGACCGCCCCCAGTTCCAGCCCGCGCGCCTGATCGCTGTCTTCGCCCATGGCAGTGACGAAGATCACCGGAATGTCACGGGTCGCCATGTCGGCCTTGAGCCGGCGGCAAACCTCGTAGCCATCCATTTCCGGCATCATCACGTCGAGCAGGATCAGATCGACCCGCTGCTGCTGGACGATGTCGAGTGCCTCCTGCCCGCGCGTGGCGAACAACACGCGATACTGGCCACGCAATACGCCGGCCAGGGTCGCGATGTTTTCCGGCACATCATCGACCACCAGCAGGGTCGACAGGCCGGACGATGCAACGGCGTGATTCGGGTGCAGGACGCTCATGGCTTGAGCTCCGTTTTCAGGGTGACCAGCATCTCGAGCGCCCTCGCGAAATCATAGCGTTCGATCGCTGCGACAGTACGTTTCCAGGCCTCGGCATGTCGGGTCCCGGCAAAGCCGGAATTCAGCGACAAGGCGAGGTCGACCGCTTCGGTGTCATGGCCGCGCAGCTGAGTCTCGAGACGCTCCAGTGCCTGGTTGATCGCTAACTGATCAGGCATCGGCGCCGACTGCACCACTTCGATCCACTGTTCGACATTTTCCAGGCCCTGCGTCACCCGATCAAGCGCCTCGGCGACGGCCGGCAGTTTTGCCTGACAGGGGTCGCGTTGCTGGGTTCGGGTTGCCTCCAGCAATTCAATACTCGCCTGCGCCACATCGCTCGCCCCCAGCGTCTGGGCGATGCCCTTGAGGGAATGCGCCAGCCGTTCTGCGGTCGGCCAGTCAGCCTCGTCGAGCGCCGTCTGGAAACGCGTCACGAAGGTACGTCCGTGGTTGTCGCGGAAATGGCTGAGCAATCTGAGGAAAAAAGGCGGTCGACCGCCGACATGGGCCAACCCGACACTGGTTTCGATGCCGGGAAAATTCGGCAGGGTCGTACCACTCGCCTCCTCGACGCAGCCGGGTTGCGCCACGCTCGTCTGTGCCCGCCATTCCGGTAGGCACCTCGAGATCGCCGCATGCAGGATTTCGAGACGAACCGGCTTGGCAACGTGGGCATTCATCCCCACCGCCAGGCATTTCTCCTGATCACTGAGCAGGGCATTGGCCGTCAGTGCGATCACCGGCAGATCGGCGAGGGCAGGATCGCTACGGATTTCCCGTGTCGCCTCATAGCCATCCATCACCGGCATCTGGCAATCCATCAGGACCAGATCCGGCCGCTGGCGGCGGATGTCAGCCAGGGCTTCCGCGCCGTTGCGGGCGATCCGCACCGAGATGCCGACCATGCCCAGCAACTCGGCAATCACCTCCTGATTGACGTCCACATCCTCGGCGAGCAGGACATCCATGCCCTGGAAGCGCGACCAGTCGAGCGCGCGCGGCTTGCGCAAGCCGCCCGGATCGTGATCGCCACCAATGCCCAGGCAGCGCCCGAGTTCGACATAGACATGGCGCGAACTGAGCGGCTTGGCCAGCAAGCCGTCGATTTCCTCGCTTACCCGACTCAGCTCCTCGTGATGGCTGTAGGCCGTCACCAGAATCATCGGCGGCAAAGGCAGCGCCGACTGCCGGGTCAACAGGCCGCGCAGATCACGAATGGTCGCGATGCCATCATGCTCGGGCATGTGCCAGTCGATGAAGCAGGCGAGATAACGCCGGGGCAGCACGGCCCGGGTTTTCTCCAGGGCTTCTGCGTAGCTGCTCGCCGTTTCGACGCTCAGGCCGAGGTGGCTGATCAGCTGCGTCAGGATCGATACCGCCATCGGACTGTCATCGACCACCAGGACCGGCCGGTCGGCATGTTCCGCCAGGCGCCGGGCCAGCTCGGCCATGCCGGAACGTCCCTCGTGCCCCGGACTGCGGAACTTTGCCGTGAAATGGAAGGTACTGCCCTGGCCGAGTACGCTCTCGACCCAGATTTCGCCGCCCATCATGCCGACAAGATGGCGACAGATGGCCAACCCCAGCCCGGTGCCGCCATAGCGCCGGGTGGTCGACACATCGGCCTGGGTAAACGGCTGGAACAGGCTGGCGACCTGTTCGGGGGACATGCCGATTCCTTCGTCGCTGACCGAGAATTGAAGGAGCACCGCGCCCGGTTCGGTTTCGGTCGTCTGCACCTTGACGATGACGTCGCCTCCAGCCGAGAACTTCAGGGCGTTGGTGACCAGGTTGGTCAATACCTGGCCAAGGCGCAGGGCATCGCCCTCGAGCAGGCGCGTGTCCTCGTCGATGTCGTAGAGCAGCTCGATGCCCTGGCTTTCCGCCTTGAGGGCGACGATGCTCGACAGTTGATCGAAGACCGACTCGAGGACGAAGGTGCTGTTTTCCATTTCCAGCTTGCCGGCCTCGATCTTCGAGAAATCGAGGATGTCGTTGATGATGCGCAGTAGCGCATCGGACGCCGACTTGATCTTGTCGAGGTAATTGCGCTGCCGGTCGTTCAGGGTGGTCGACAGGCACAGTTCGGCCATGCCGATGATGGCATTCATCGGCGTCCGTATTTCATGCGACATGTTGGCCAGGAAGGCGCTCTTGGTCGTCGCCGACTGCAGGGCCTCGGCTCGTGCTTTTTCCAGTTCGTCGAGCAACTGGCGGTGGCGGGTAATGTCACGGGCGATCCCGAGGGTGCCGATCAGCTTGCCATCCTTGCCGTGCACCGGTGCCTTGGTGGTTTCGAGCAGGACACGATGACCGTCGCTGAGGTAATTGACCCACTCCTCGACGATGATCGGGGCCGTGCTGTGGGCGGCTGCATCGTCGTCGGCGCGGAATCGGGCAGCCACCTCCGGCGGGAAGAAATCGTCATCACACCGACCGATGATGGCCTCGGGCGTCGCCCCCATCAATTCGCAAAATGCCGGATTGCAGCTGAGGAACACCCCCTGGCAATCCTTCATCCAGACCAGTTCGGGAATGGCTGCCAGAAGGGCCTCAAGCTGGCCGCGCTCGAATTCCGAGGTTTCCAGCTCCTGCGTGATGACCTTGGAGAGTTGGAGGATGCGTGCTTCAGCCTGATGCTGGTCGGTGACATCGAGGAAGCTCCAGACTCGACCGACGATCTGCTCGCCAATCCGCTGGGGATGCGAATAGCGCGAGAAGACCCGGCCATCACGGAAATGCACGGTATCGTGCGATGTCGCCTCGGGCTTGCCATAGAGCGACTTGACACGACTGAAGAACTGTTCGGGATCGGCCAGTTGCTCACCCACCGATGCCAGCAAGGAGAGATCCATCCCGTCACTCAGGGCATTTTCGGGAATACGCCACATCTCGGCAAACCGCTTGTTCACCAAAGCGACCCGTCCCTCGAGGTCGACCACCAGAATCCCGTTATCGGTGGAATTGAGTGTCGCCTCGACCAGCGACAGGGCTTTTGAGCGTTCGTAGAGGTAGCTACTAGTGATCCTGGCCTGTTCCTCGGCGTCATCACGGGCAGCTTCAGCCTCACGGGTGCGTTCGTCGATCAGGATTTCGAGATGGTCGTAATGGGCCTGCAGTTCGGCCGCAAGGGCCTTGCGATCGGAAATATCACGGACGCTGCCGACCATGCGCAGCGGCTTTCCATCGGCATCGCGCTCGACCACCTGCCCCCGATCTTCAACCCAGATCATGCGCCCGTCGGCCCTGCACATGCGGTGTTCGCTGACATACAAGGCGTGACGGCCCTGCAAGCAGTCCTGCAATGCGGCCTCGACCTGTGCCCGATCGTCCTTGTGCAGCAAGCCGAGGAATTCCGAGGTCGGATGCTCGACCCGGGTGTTGTCCAGCCCGAAAATCCGGCACCAGTGGCTGTTGTGACGCACCCGGTCAGCGGCAATATCCCAGTCCCAGACACCCTCGCCGGTCGCTTCCAGGGCGTAGCGCAGACGCCGCTCGCTTTCTTCGAGTTGCACCTGCGCATGATGGATATCGGTGATATCGATGGCGATGACCAGGATCTGGTTTTCGCCGGCGAGATTCTTGAACGGCTTCTTGATCGAACGGTAGAAACGCAATTCGCCCGTCTTGGCATCCCGGCTGCGTTCGAACACGGTCTGCGTTTCGCCACTGGCCATGATTGCCAGCACGTTCTGCCTAAAGCCGTCGGCAATCTCCCTGGGCACGCCGAAATCGTCGTCATGCTTGCCGATCATGGCCTCGGGCGTGGTGTTGTAAAGTGTGGCAACCGCCCGGTTGCAGAGCTGGAAATTGCCCCGGCTATCCTTGAGCAGGATGGGATAGGGCATTTCGTCGATTACCGCCCGTAACTCCTGCGTCCGCTCGACAACCCGCTGCTCCAGCGCCTGGTTGGTTTCCTCGAGCAATACCGCCTGCTGCTTGATCGTACGCTGCCCCCGATGGACGACGAGCAAGAGTCCGACATACACACTGCCGAGCACAATCAGCAGCATCAGGCCGATCAGGCGCTGCGAAGTGTTCAGATGCTCGACATGATCGCTGACATCGCGATATTGCTCGAACACCGCAACCACATTCCCCTCTCCCAACAGAGGAACATAACTCGAGACCAGGTCGATCTCCTCGACCAGTTTTTCAAAGGTACTGAACTGCTCCCGGTGCACGAATTCACTCATCGGCTGGCCAGACAAAGCCGATTGAAACCCGGGATTGTCCCGTTTGTTTTCACCGATCTGCGTCGTATCGCTGGAAAACACGGTTGTGCCATCCAGCCCGTAAATCTTGATCTTGACGATGTGACTGTCGAGATACATGACCTGAAACTGCTCCAGCAACTCCCGGACCTCACGACTTTGCCTGACGGCGTCTGGTGCCTTGTCGACGGCGAATGCCAGCAAACGCTCGATGTCGTGCTGCATGGCACGCCCGATAACCCGGGTCCCGACAACGTTCTCACGCTCGGCATTGGATTCAAGATCCTGGATCTGATGGCGGTTGACCAGAAACAGGATGATTCCCCCTGCCAGAAGCATCAGCAGAAATGCAAAAAACGAAAAGTGCCTGGTCAGGGTGAAAGAGCGCATCGCGCACCATGAAGACTTGAATTAAAGGATGAATCCTACCCCGAAAGTCAGAGGTGCAGGCTTCCGGGAACTTGAAAAAGGCGAACGTGGTCTCACCCGAGAATGCACTGTAATTTTTGAAAAATTAACTATATTTAGCGATTTTATAGCTATGACTTTAGTTATAAATTGAGCGTACAGGCATACCGATGCCCGGCACCAGACCGGAAGAGAGAAGAGACATGACAAGCAACGAAATGCAGACAGAGCGGACGCTCGATTTTTTGAAGATCTGGCATAGCGTATTCAGCAAGAATCTCGAATACGTTGTCGAGGGCATCCAGAGCGAGAGCGGCCTTGACCCCGACGAAGTCGGCAACGACCAGACCTGCCAGATGGGACTGTGGTTACGCGAGCAGGATGCGGCGGTAGCCAGCCTGCCCGCCTATGCGCACCTGATCGAGGTGCATCACACCTTCCACGAGGCTTCCCGCGACCTGATCGTCCTGCATCAAAAAGGCAATCATGAAGCGGCACGGGCGTTCCTGCACAGCATTTTTGCCGAACAATCGCAGGCCGTCTGGCACAGTATCGATCAACTGGCCGACGCATTGACGGCACTCGGCATCTATCCCCCGCGATTCAAGGCAGAAGCCCCGACCATCAAGTCGATCTGGAGCGAATCCCTGGAGATCGGCATTGCCGACATCGACACGCAGCACCACAAGATCGCCCTGCTCATCGATGAGTGCCTGGTAAATGGCGATATCGACTGCGGCAGCAATAGCGGCATCAAGTTCCTGTCGACCCTTTTACGCATCATCCTCAAGGACATCGAGACGGAAAACACCCATCTGCTGGCGCTGCAGAAAGAAGGCGGTGACTGTGGGCCCCATCTCGCCGCTCAGGAAAACATCATTGCCTATATGACAAGGGTTTCCGAGAGCATCGCGAGCGGACATTCGATC
>JACCDQ011680365.1_pt1 | contig 14754 bp, 15 predicted proteins | sample 7446031 | NCBI WGS metagenome assembly JACCDQ01 (sample SAMN15323442, study PRJNA562643) | freshwater metagenome | isolation source: river surface water | place: USA:Blue River Watershed | collected 2017-08-17
CGATCAACCGCGCGAGTCAGGCATCGTGCGCTTCTGTTTCGCCAAGAAGGAACAGACACTGAAGACGGCGCTGCAGCGGCTGGCGCGGCTATAAATCCGCAACGTTGAAATACAAACCCGGAAGCGGGCAGTGAAGGCCTGCTTTTGAAAATAAAAACGGCCTCGCAAGAGGCCGTTTTTTCACCGCCGCAGCACACTCAGGCCGCTGCTTTTCTCGCGGCGATACGCTGCTGCAGCAGCACGGAATTTTCTTTGCGGTCCGCCGCCACACGCTGCATGGCCGGACGTTCGCCGAGCAGCTTCAGATAATCGCGCACCGGATAATCAGCGAGCACGTCCTCGCCAAAAATCGTCTTCGACGCCATCGACACCAGCGGCAGATGCACGCCAGCGGCACAGTCAGCCAGCGTGAAATTCGAACCAGCGATATACGGGTCGAACTTCGCCAATTTGCCAAAGGCGGCGGCGTTGCGCTTCAACTGCGCGTGCACGCGCTGCTTCGTCTCTTCGCTGATTTTCCCTCCGAAAAAGGCCTCGGCATACAGTTCGCGCGCGACCAGTTCGAGGTGCAGTTCGATGAACTGCATCAGCTCGCGCACCTTCGCGGCGGCCAGCGGATCTTTCGGCAGCAAAGGGTTCTGTGGATACGCCGACTCAACGTAATCGAGCATCACCTGCGATTCGCACAATGTCTGCCCGCCAACCTCGAAGAACGGAATTTTTCCGAGCGGCGATTTCTCGCGCAACTCCGGCGAGCCGTCGAGCCATTGCAGTTTTTCTTCAAACGGAATGCCTTTTTCAAGCAAGGCAAACTTGACCTTGTTGTAGTAATTGCTGGCTGAAAATCCACACAACGTCAGCATGCTGTCTCCTTGTAGGTATCGGTCCGGGTGGTTTCCAACCGGGGGGAGGCAGTCTATCATTCTCGCCAATAACCAAGCCGACAGTCCCCCTCCCCCCATGCCCGCAGAACTGCTCGCTTCACGCCATGACCAGACGCTGGTCCTCACCCTGTCCAACCCCGGCGCAAAAAACGCACTTCATCCGGACATGTATGCCGCCGGCATTGAAGCGCTCGAGACAGCCGAACGTGACCATGAGATCCGCACCATCGTCCTCACGGGTGCCGGCGGCGTCTTCTGCGCCGGCGGCAACCTGCACCGGCTGCTGGAGAATCGCGCGAAAGAACGCGCGGTACAGGCCGACTCGATCGACCGACTGCATGGCTGGATCGCCGCGATACGCGATTGCAGCAAGCCGGTGATGGCGGCCGTCGAAGGCCCGGCCGCCGGCGCGGGCTTTTCCCTGGCGCTGGCCTGTGACCTGATCGTCGCCGCGCAATCGGCAAAATTCGTGATGGCCTATTCAAAGGTGGGACTGACGCCGGACGGCGGCGGATCCTGGTTCCTGTCGCAGGCACTGCCGCGCCAGCTAGCCACCGAGATCCTGCTGGAAGGCCAGCCGGTGGGTGCAGCGCGACTGCAAGAAGCCGGTGTGGTGAACCGTATCAGCGCCGATGGCGAAGCGCTCGGCACGGCGCTGGCGTGGAGCGAACAACTGGCGGCGCTATCGCCGCATGCGGCGATGAACATCAAGGCGCTGTTGCGCGACGCGCCGTCCAATACGCTGCAGGCGCATTTCGAGGCGGAGAAGCAGAGCTTCGTCGACAGCCTGCATCACCGCGACGGCCTCGAAGGCATCACCGCCTTCCTCGAAAAACGAAAGGCAGTCTACAAATGAGTTTCAATCCCCGCCGGCGCGTCTACCTGATGCGCCATGGCAGCGTCACGTACTTCGACAGTGCAGGCAAACCGGTGCTGCCGGAGATGGTCCCGCTGAATGAGCAGGGCCGGCTGCAAGCCACTGCCGCCGGCCGCGTGTTTGCGGAAGCCGGTGTGCGCTTTGATCGCGTGATCGTGTCCGGGCTGCCGCGCACCGTCGAGACTGCCAGCCGCGTGCTGACCGAAACCGGACAACAGATCGACATCGAGCACTGGCCGGAATTCGTCGAAATCCGCGGCGGCAAGCTGGCCAACATTCCCGACGCCGAACTGAAGGACGCCTTCACCGGCGCGTTCGAAGGCATACCGCCGGAAGACAAGCGCTTTCTCGGCGGAGAAACCGTCGGCGATCTGATGGACCGCATTCATCCCGGCATCGACAAGCTGCGCGCGGATACCTCGTGGGACACCGTGCTGCTGGTACTGCATGGCGGCGTAAACCGCGCGATCCTGTCGTATGCACTGACGGGCCAGCGACTGTTCCTCGGCAATCTGGCGCAAACCGCCGGCTGCCTGAACGTGCTGGATGTCGGTCAAGCGCCGAATGACTGGGTGGTGCGCGTAGTGAATTACTCGCCGCCGTCGCAGCTGCAGGCCGAATCGCGCGGCACGACCATGGAAGCGCTGTTCCACCAATACCGTCGCTCACGCGGCGTCTGAGTCCGGATCACTCTGAAGACCCGCCGAGGCCGACCTCATGTACGAAGAATTCGAAGGCACCAAACCCGTATCCGAGCGCATGAAGGTCGATCTCGATGCGCTCGCCGTCTATCTGCGCGCGCATGTCGATGGCTTCCACGGCGACTTGCAGATCGAGCAGTTCAAGGGCGGCCAGTCGAACCCGACCTTCCAGCTGACGGCCGGCGATCAACGCTATGTGCTGCGCACCAAGCCGGCACCGGCGGCGAAACTGCTGCCGTCGGCGCATGCGATCGACCGCGAGTTTCGCGTGATGGATGCGCTGTCAAAGGCCGGCTTCCCGGCCGCGCGGCAGTATGCGCTATGCCTCGATGAATCCGTGATCGGGCGCGCGTTCTACCTGATGGAGTTCGTCGAAGGACGTGTCTTGTGGGACCAGTCACTGCCGGGCATGACGCGCGAGCAGCGCGCAGCGCATTACGACGAAATGAATCGCGTGATCGCGCAGCTGCACAGCCTCGATTACAAGGCGCTCGGACTGGAAAGCTTCGGCAAGCCGGGCAATTACTTCGCGCGCCAGATCGACCGCTGGACCCGGCAATACAAGGCGGCCGAGACCGAGCCCATCGCCGCGATGGAAGCGCTGATTGAATGGCTGCCGCAAAACATTCCGGCGGGTGAAATCACGACCATCGTGCACGGTGACTACCGGCTCGACAACATGATCTTCCATCCGACCGAGCCGCGCATCCTCGCGGTGCTTGACTGGGAGTTGTCGACACTCGGCCATCCGCTGGCTGATTTTTCCTATCACTGCATGAGCTGGCACATCGCGCCCGGCATGATCCGCGGCATCGGCGGACTAGACCTGGGCTCGCTCGGCATACCGACCGAGGACGAGTATGTCGCAAAGTACAGCGAACGTACCGGTATCGCCGTGAACAAAAAGGATTTCCGCTTCTACCTGGCCTACAACATGTTCCGCATGGCGGGCATCCTGCAGGGAATCATGAAGCGCTACCAGGACGGCACCGCATCCAGCGAACAGGCACTGCGCAGCGGGCAGGCCGCGCGCCCGATGGCCGAGATGGGCTGGGCTTATGCGTCCGGAGAGAAGGCACTGTAAAGAAGAGTCATAGACAGGATTCAGAGATTCACGCATCAGAAATTCAGGCATCCCAAAAACCACTAGTGAGGAGACGACGATGGAATTTGCGTATTCAGAGCGTTGCGAAGCATTGCGGGAAAAGCTGCTGAAGTTCATGGATGACTACATCTACCCGAACGAGCGCCGCTACAAGGACGAAGTCGACCGCAATGGCCGCGAGAAAGGCAACCGCTGGATTCCGACCGAGATCGTCGAAGAACTGAAGCCCATCGCTCGCGCGCAAGGCTTGTGGAACCTGTTCCTGCCGAAATCCCATCGTGCGCCTGAGGGCCTGTCCAACCTCGACTACGCGGCGCTGTGCGAGATCATGGGCCGCATTCCCTGGGTGCCCGAAGTATTCAACTGCTCCGCGCCCGATACCGGCAACATGGAGACCATCGAGCGTTACGGCACCGAAGAGCACAAGACCCGCTGGCTGGAGCCGCCACTGCGCGGCGAGATACGCTCGGCCTTCGCAATGACGGAGCCGGATGTCGCGTCGTCCGACGCCACCAACATCGGCACCCGCATCGAGCGCCAGGGCGATGAGTACGTCATCAACGGCCGCAAATGGTGGATCTCGGGCGCCGGCGATCCGCGCTGCGCGATCTACATCGTGATGGGCAAGACTGATCCGGACGCGCCGCGTCATGCGCAGCAGTCGATGATCCTGGTACCGGCCGATGCCAAAGGCCTGACCGTGATTCGTCCGCTGTCGGTGTTTGGCTATGACGATGCGCCGCACGGCCATTGCGAAATGGTGTTCGACAATGTGCGCGTGCCGGCGTCGAACATCCTGCTCGGCGAAGGTCGCGGCTTCGAGATCGCTCAGGGCCGCCTCGGCCCGGGCCGCATCCACCACTGCATGCGAGCGATCGGCACGGCCGAGCGTGCGCTCGAACTGATGTGCAAACGACTCGATTCGCGCGTCGCGTTTGGCCGCCGCATTTCCGAGCAAGGGGTCTGGCGCGAACGTATCGCCGAGTCGCGCATCATGATCGACTCCGCGCGCCTGCTGGTGCTGAAGGCGGCGTACATGATGGACACCGTCGGCAACAAGGTGGCGAAGAGCGAGATCGCGATGATCAAGGTGCTGGCGCCAAACGTTGCGCAGCAAGTGATCGACTGGGCCATCCAGGCGCATGGCGGCGGTGGCGTCTCCGACGACTTCCCGCTGGCGGCGCTGTGGGCGCATAACCGCACGCTGCGTCTTGCCGACGGACCGGATGAGGTGCACCGCAATGCGATCGCCAAGCTGGAGCTGGCAAAATACGTTAACCTGCCGGGCGAAACGCTGGACCTGCCGGTGACGCGCTCGTAAGCGTACAACGCAGGATCTGCCGAACCCCTGCCGCGCCGGATTCGTCCGGCGCTTGTCATTTTTGAGAACACAATGATCGACCTCTATTCGATGGCCACGCCGAACGGCCACAAAGTCCACATCATGCTCGAGGAATGCGGGCTGCCCTATCGGGTACACCACATCGATATCGGTGCCGGTGACCAGTTCAAGCCGGCATTCCTGGCCATCTCGCCCAACAACAAGATCCCGGCAATCGTCGACACCGACGGCCCGGACGGCCAGCCGATCTCGCTGTTCGAGTCGGGCGCCATCCTGGTCTACCTTGCCAGCAAGATGAACCGCTTCCTCGGCAAAACCGATCGCGACAAATTCACCGTGCTGCAATGGCTGATGTGGCAAATGGGCGGCCTGGGCCCGATGCTCGGACAGGCACATCACTTCCGCATCTACGCGCCGGAGAAGGTCGACTACGCCATCAAGCGCTATACCAACGAGGCCCGTCGCCTGTATGGCGTGCTGGACAAGCAACTGGCGGAACACCGCTATATCGCCGGCGACGAGTACACCATTGCCGATATCGCCGCCTTCCCGTGGACCCGTTCGTGGAAGAACCAGGGCATAGACTGGGACGATTATCCCAACGCGAAACGCTGGCATGACGAAGTCGCGGCAAGGCCGGCGGTGCAGCGCGGCGTTGAAGTGCTGGCCAGCCTGCGCAAGCCGCTGGTCGACGACAAGGCGCGCGAGATGCTGTTCGGCTCCGCGCAGTACCAGAGGCATTGATGTCATGAAGCCGCCGAAAATCATCGCCTTCGACGTGTTCGGCACGGTCGTCGACTGGCACGGCTCGATCCGTCGCGAGGCCGAGGCGATGATGCCCGGTATCGACGGCGCTGCATTTGCGAATGCCTGGCGAGCAGGCTACAAGCCGGCGATGGCCGCGGTGCGCAACGGCCAGCTTGGCTGGACGCGCATCGACGACCTGCACCGCACAATCCTCGACCGCATCCTGCCGGAGTTCGGGCAGGACCTGACTGAGGAACAGCGGCAGCATCTGAACCTCGCATGGCACCGGCTCGCTCCTTGGCCGGACGCGGTTGAAGGACTGACACGGCTGAAGTCGCGATTCACGATCGTGACGCTGTCAAACGGCAACCTGAGCCTGCTGGCCAACATGGCCAAGCAGGTGAAGCTGCCGTGGGACCTGATCCTCTCCGCCGAAGTGTTCAGGCATTACAAGCCCGACCCGGAGGCCTACCTCGGGGTGGCGAATGTTTTTGATGTGCGGCCGGACGAGGTGATGCTGGTCGCGACCCACGAAGATGACCTCGAAGCTGCGCAGCGCTGCGGACTGCAGACAGCCTATGTGCATCGGTCGGCGGAGTACGGGCCGCAACCCAAGGCCGTCGGTGACCTGACGCGTTTTGATATCGATGCTGCCGACTTCATCGAACTGAATTCCCGACTTTGAAGCTCCGTTGATCCGGGCTGCCCGGCACACGGGCAGCGATCGCGCAGATTTCTTTTTCTTCCCCCTCCCCTGGCTGCCGCATTGCTGCTGGCATGATCGAGCATGAAGCGTGGCGTGGATTGGCGTCCTGCAATCTCAAAATTTTCTTAATGCAAGACAGCTAATAGGGAACGTGCTGCTCGCTGATTGCCACACAAAATCCGAACAAACCCCATCAAACTGTCTCGGATAGGCAACATCATGGGAAGCGATATTTCATCACAGCCGACTTTTCGCTCACTGGGCGCGAGGAAAGATTATTTTTATACCGATTGGGAAAAAGCGCAGCTTTTCGCCGACGGCATAGACAAGATCAAAGGTCTTCTCACGAACGCAAATGTGGGATGCCAGCCGAGGTCGATACCGGAATTAGTACGAATTATTTTCGATGAAAACCGGCACGATCGTGAGATAGAAACGATTCGTGAAGCCATTCGACCGACATGCCGATTCGGTTTTCACGACATGTCGGCGACTGGCACCAAACTACTGGCCTGCCTTGCGATTACACAAGATCCGAACTGTTTCGGCAAAAATGGGGAGCTGCGCACTGAATATACAAAAAGTGTGATTCGCGGCTGGTTTTCGAATGGCGATACGGTCACGCTGGACGACAGTGCACTGATGAATATCCGCCTTGATTCCGCAGATAACGACAAAGATGGCAAGGACCGGATCATCCTTGGAAAAAACCGGCTGTCGACTGTCGGCTTGTACAGCGCGGGAAGATTGGCAGACAGCATCCAAACGAATCGCAAGGCGGCGAAGCTGGGACAAACAGAAATGACATTAGACCTGTCCACCCGCCCCATCAAAACGGTCACCAACCCATTTAATGAAGCAGCACTCGGTGACATGCATGCCAACAGCGTGATGCTCCTGCACCAGCTGGTGCAATTGGGATTTGCAGAAATTCAAGCAGGCAAGGAAGGCAACTGGGATCAGCTGGTCGCCAAAATCAAGACCAGTGATGTGAACGGATTTCGCGATCTTCTATCGCAAACGCTTGAACTGAAGCATCCGGAAAAAAAACTGGTCTTGCTAGGCGACTTGCTATCGGATCGCTCATTTAATGACTGGTTCATGCTCGGCGTCATTGATTTTCTGCACGAGAAAAATCAATCGTTCGACATCATTTTTTCCAACCATGATGCAGCATTCATCGAATACTACCTGTTCAACAAAGACAAACCATCGAACGAAGTTTACGCCGCTAAATCCACAAAAAATGATCGCCAAAAAATCGTGCACGCCACGAATCCGAATTCGAGCCTCCAGGCGCTCAACCAGAAATTAAATCACGACCCATCCCTGCGGCAGGAGTATCTCAGAATGACCGGCAACTATATCAACCATCTGAGCCTTCTAGGATGCAGTGAGGATCAGCGAAGCTTATATTCACATGGCGTAGTCAATCAAGCCATGATGGACAGCATGCTGGAAGCCGCGGGCAAGACTGAAGAAGAGTTGGAAAATCTGGGGCTACAGGAAAAGACGCGGATCATCAATTCCCACTTCCGCTCGCAAGCCCTTGGAAGCCTTGAGGATTTTCATGAACTTTTTCAGCCATGCGATGCTGTAACTGAAAATGAACCTAATCCGTTCTATCTTTCAATATGGAATACCGGCCCCTTCCAAGACAACCGTCATATCCATAAAACGAAGGGAAAACAATACTTGAATGCCGACATTCCCGTGGGCGCCACGCAAGCAGTGCATGGTCATACAAAGGATATGAAAGCGGTCTATGACGAAACCGAGGCGAAGAGTCTCTCGGATTACAAGCAACTTCAAAAGTTAATGACCGGCAGCCATCCCCCCTGGAATCTGCAGGACTGGATCAGCAATTGCCTACCGCTCTTCATTAATCTCGAGAACAACTTTGCACTAATGGGTCGATTGGGAACAATGTTCACCCTATTTCTCGACAAGGCGCGGTCTCTGGCGGCTTCTGAAACCACATCGGGCCTGGGAAAAAAAATTGATGCCTACCTGAAGCAATGCACGGAAATTCCTATGCACGAAGTCAATTGGTTCAATGCCTATTCAAGCACCGACCCGAACGATCCTGTCATGCGGGAGAAACGACGCCAAAACCCCCAGGATCCGTCAAAGGCAAGCTATGCCGGCATGTCCAAAGATCCAACTGTCCAGGACGAGGTCAAGCAGGCTTTCCGAAAAGATCAAAATGACGCCTTGGCCAAGCTGAAAACACCAACTCAGGATCTGTTCAATGCATTGCAGAACGCTGTCGGAATGCCGCCCCAACAGCTGTCAAAAAAAACCATGGAGAACTTTAGTTTCGCGATCGCCAGTATGCAGTTGAATGCACTTCAGAATATAAAAGGACAAGGGACGGTGACCAGCGGGCAATCAAGTGATCGGCATGCAGAAATCATCGGCAATTTAGCCTTAGAGGCGATCAAAGCAATCGCTACCTTGCAAACTTCTCAACCGAGTCAGAATGTCAGAAATGACATGGATAATTACTGCTCGCTCGATGGCGAGTTCGGCAAATCCACCGCAGATACCCTTGGCAGCAGATTGGCCTTTCTCAATTGAACGTCTGGGCTTTGCCTGTACCGCCCCCTGAATAATTGAATATTCCAGCGATGCGCTTCAGGCGTTCCTCCGTGGACCGATTTCCTGCAAAAGCATTCCGGCGTTAATTACCGAAGCCACGTTGGCTACGGCGCAGCACTCTCCAGCAGCAACCGCATCCCCTGCAGCACATAGCGCGTCTCCGGCGAATTCACATTGCGGAAATTGCAGCGCGCATACAGCGGCCACGTGTGCCAGGAGCCGCCCCGTCGCACTTTCACTTTGCCCTCAGCTGGTCCCTTCGGGTCTTCCAGCGGTGAATTATCGTAGTAGTTTTCGTCGTACCAGTCGGCGGTCCACTCCCATGCATTGCCCGCCATGTCGTACAGGCCGAAACCATTCGGCTCGAAGCTGCCGACCGGAGCGGTGAACGGGAATTTGTCGTCGAAGGGGCGCGCATATTTGGCCCATTGCGGCCAAAGCTTCGCGCTGCTCGCGTCAAATACATTCGCTGTCAGGTCCAACGCAAGCGGATCATTCCCGGCCGGGAAAAGCGTCGACTGGCCGGCATTGCACGCGTATTCCCATTCGGCTTCACTGGGCAGACGGTAAGTCCGTCCTTCCTTTTCGCTGAGCCATTTGGCCATCGCCACGGCGTCGTTCCAGGTGACGTTCAGCACCGGATGATCGTCACCCTGCGGGAATCCCGGATTAGCCCACGAGTACTTCGGATCCCGTCCGGCAAAAGCATCGTGCCGTTCAGACTTGGCCGGATCATACGAGGCATCGTAACCATACCCCCCGGTACCGTCGCGTACGGATTCAGGAACATAGCCGGATTGTTCGATGAATCGGCGGAACTGCCCGACCGTCACTTCGTGCTGGCCAAGCCAGTAGTCATGCGTGATCCACACGGTATGCACCGGCATTTCGTCCGACAGTTCGACCAGCCGCGATTCATCGTACTCAGGGAACAGTTGCTTCATCCGTTGCGGCGATCGTGCATTACCCATCTGAAAAGCACCGACCGGCACCTGTACGAAACGCATGCCGAGCGTATTCTCAAAAACAGCCGGGTCCTGCGCATAGGCCGCCGGCAGCACGGCAGACAGCGCAATCAGACCGCTCAATAGTTTGGTCAGCATGACGTCCCCTCAAAAGTACTGTCGGAGCACCACTTCCGCGACGCAGGCCGGCTTGTCGCCGCCGTCCTGTTCCACCGTATATTTCCAGCTGCTTTGCAGGCAATCCGGATGACGCTCGACCGCCAGCAGGCTGAAGCGGCCGCGAATGCGACGACCGACGCGCAGCGGCGACGGGAAGCGGACTTTGTTGGTGCCATAGTTGATGCTCATGCGCGCGAATGGAAACGCCACCTCGGCCTCGAAGAAGCGCGGCAGCAGCGACAGGGTCAGGTAACCGTGGGCGATGGTGCCGCCAAACGGCGACTCGCGTTCGGCACGCTCACGGTCGACATGAATCCATTGCGGATCGTCGGTGGCGTCGGCGAACAGGTTCACACGCTCCTGCGTCAGCGTCATCCATTCGGATACTGCGACTTCCTTGCCAACTTCCGCCTCGAGCGCCTCGGCGCTTTCGAAATGACGCATGGTCTGTTCCTTGATGTGTTCTGTTTTTCAGATGGTTTGAATTGTTCGATCGAAGCCAGGCTGTGCAGCAAAGCGCGCCAGATGATGATCGGTATCTCCAAGCGTCAGCTCAATCACGGCCAGCCGCTTGAACAGGTGCGCAGCCTGCAGCTCATTCGTCACGCCCATGCCGCCGTGCAGCTGAACCGCTTGCTGACCAATGAATTTCATCGCCTCGCCGACGCGCGCCTTGGCAGCGGACGCGATACGCCGACGCTCAGCAACCTCAGGCGACGTGACCTTCACTGCCACCAGCATCGCCATGGAACGCGCCTGTTCAAGATGAATCAGCATCTCGGCCATGCGATGCTGCAAAGCCTGGAAACGGCCGATCGGCACACCGAATTGCTGGCGGGTCTTCAGGTAATCGAGCGTGGCGTCGAGCAGTGCCTCCATCACGCCGAGCGCCTCGGCGCAAAGCAGCGCAATGCCATGATCGGCAGAGGCATCCAGCACCTCCCAACCCTGCCCTTCGGCGCCCAGCAGCGCACGCTCAGGCACCCGCACTTCGTCGAACCTGATTGTGGCAATGCGCGTGCCGTCATTGCAGCGCATGTCACTGATGCGCACGCCGGGGGCATCTGCCGGCATTGCAAACAGCGAGATGCCAGCGACATCGCGCGCACCGCCGCTGCTGCGCGCCGACACGATCAGGCAGCCGGCCTGCGCACCATGCAGCACAGCCGACTTGTTGCCGCTGATGATCCACGCATCACCGTCACGTCGTGCGCGAGTCTCGATGTCGAACAACTCGTGGCGCGCCTGCGGCTCACCGAGCGCACAGGCAAGGCGGAGTTCACCTCGGGCGACCTGCTCCAGCAGATCGCCACGTCCGCCGGCTCGCTTCAAAAATTCCGTGCCAAGCGCCGTCGCGAATATCGGCTCGACAACCAGTGCGCGACCAAGCGCCTGCATCACGACCATCTGGTCGACGGCGCTGCCATCGAAACCGCCCTGTGCCTCGGGCACCGGCAATGCAGTCACTCCAAGTTCGGCCAGCGCAGCCCACGCGCTATCGGACATGCCACTGACGGAATGTATCGTTGCCTTGCGCTGCTCGAAGCCATAGTCCTTCTCGGCCCAGCGCATGATCGCGTCGGCCAGCTGCTGCTGCTCGGGATTCAGTTCAAAGTCCATGTCGTCGCCTTACAGTCCGAGGATCATCTGCGTGATGATGTTTTTCTGAATCTCGTTCGAGCCACCGTAGATCGAGGTCTTGCGGTAGTTGAAGTAGTAAGGCAGCAGCGGCGCGGCGCCATCGTCGCCGCCGCGGCTGTGCTCTTCTTCATTCTCGAGATAGTCAACATCGAACGGCAATGCCAGCGGACCAGCGGCTTCGACCATCAGTTCGGTCAACCGCTGCTGCACTTCGGTACCCTTTATTTTCAGCATGGACGCCTCCGGGCCAGGCGCCTTGCGGCGCGCTTCCTGCGCAATCACGCGCAATACGGTGACTTCGAGTGCCATCAGGTCAATTTCGAGCGCGGCGATTTTGGCACTGAACAGCGGATCCTGAATCAGCGGCAAACCGCCCTTGCGCATGCGCTGCGCCAGCGTCTTCAGGAAAGCAAGCTCGCGCTTGGATCGGCCGACAGCGGCGATGCCGGTGCGCTCGTGGCCAAGCAGGTATTTCGCATAGGTCCAGCCACGATTTTCCTCACCGACCAGATTGGCGAGAGGCACACGAACGTTATCGAAGAAAACTTCATTGACTTCATGATCTTCGTCGAGCGTGATGATGGGGCGTACGGTGATGCCGGGCGACTTCATGTCGATCAGCAGAAAGGAAATGCCTTCCTGCTTGCGCGCATCGGGATCCGTACGCACCAGGCAAAACATCATGTCTGCATGCTGGGCCAGGGTGGTCCAGGTCTTCTGGCCGTTAACGATATAAGCATCGCCGTCGCGCTGCGCACGCGTCTTCAGCGACGCCAGATCGGAGCCTGAGCCCGGTTCCGAATAACCCTGGCACCACCAGTCTTCGCAGGACAAGATACGCGGCAGGTAATGGCTTTTTTGCGCGTCACTCCCGAACGCGATCAGCACCGGCGCCACCATGTTCACGCCGAACGGCAAGATGGGAGGCGTACCCGCGCTCGCGCACTCTTCTTCCCAGATGTGCTGTTGCACCTTGCTCCAGCCAGTGCCGCCGTGCTCGACCGGCCAGTTCGGCGCAACCCAGCCTTGCCGGTAGACGATCCGGTGCCAGCGAACGTAATCGTCGCGGCTTAAGCGCTTATGATTGAGAACTTTGTGCTGCAGGTCGGCCGGCAAATTTGCCGCGATCCAACCGCGCACGGTGTCACGGAACGCCAGATCTTCCGGCGCATAATTCAAGTCCATGCTGTCTCCGACGGTCTGTTTATTTTTTAAGCACGACCGTTCAGATTCTACCTCATGCCTCCCGCACCGCAGGAGGCCTTGGACCGGCATTTGCGGGGCAGAGGAAAGCTGGAAGCCTGGCTCTTCTTGTATGACTTGCGTTGACCCGGCCAGCGGCGTCCAGCGACAGCGTCTTAATCGATATAAGAGTGAAAGGGATCAGGATGACTGACCTGGCCGTACTGCGAGCTGGCTGGCATGCTGCTGCAGGCGGCCAGCAAGACTGCCGCTAACAGGCAGAGCAATTTTTTCATTGGAGTCCTCGCTTTCATCGGATCATTGAAGTTTCGCAGTGTCGGCCCGACAAGCTTTTCTGCCGTCGACAAGCCTGCAGTCTGAGCATGGCCATGCGCTTAAGTTTCAATCGACCGTGAATGACCGATATCGTCATACGAAGATCGAATCTTCGAGCGAACAGCGAAACGCTCTACCTGTGCTCAGCGTAGCAGTGGCGCCTATCGGATGACACCGATTGTTCGGCAACAGAACCATCAGGACAGTGAGTTTGCGTGGCGTCAGGCCAGAACGCACATTGGCACCGAGCGAGAAAAATTTACGGACACAGGCTTTTCCAGATCGCCTCGTCGCGACTTCCGGACTCGGCTACGCGCCAGTCTTGCACTTGTTCATTGGCATCCAGCGTGCCACCACCGGCCATGTTTTCCGGATAGATTTCGACGCGCAGGCGGCGGATTTTTTTCGCGGCGCAATCAAGCTCGTAGCGCGCCCGAGCACTCAGGTATTCCTTGCCGTCGAACCTCTGCACCTTGTGGAAATCCTCCGAGCTGTCCAGCGTCCAGCCGCTGGCGGTCTTTTCTGCCCCATCCAAATCGACGTAGAGAATGCCATCGTGACTCTCCTGCAGCAGGCTCCAGCCAGCGATCGCCTGTCCGGCCGCCAGCAGGCAGCTCAACGCCAGGAAAAATTGCTTCATGCGGGTCTCCTTCGAGTGATTGCCGATGTCGGATTGCGCGAGTTTACCGTTGCCATCGGCTCTTCGCTGTGCGGCATCCTTGCCCGGGCTGACTGCGTATCCAGCGTAGTGCGTCGACCACCATTTTCAATCAGCGTGCCTGATTGCCGCCGTCTGCCGGGGAATAGCCGCCCGGAATAAGCTGACGACGCCGCTCCTTATTGCCATTTGAACAGCATGGCAATATTTCTCGCCCTCAAACAAACACGCTTTGACCGCAGGAGGGGATAATCATGGAATTGAGGAGCGACCTGCTATTCACTGACCATGGCATTCTGAGCACGATCATGGTCGGCATCGCCTTTGCGAATGGCGTTCTCACGGCAAGAAAATTCCTGAAAAACGTGACACGCGAGAGCCAGCGACTCGCGAGCTGTTATCTGGCGTCGACCCCAGCCCATCCGGTCGATCTGCCGGATGGGCTTTTTATTTAGGCAACGAATGTACGTCATGTTTGCTGCCTCCAAGATGAACGATGATTGATTTCCAAACGCTGAACCAGCTTTTCCTGACGATACTTGCGCTGATGCTCGCAAGTCTTTTTGTCAGTACCGTGTCACTGAAGCATCTGGTCGACGGCACGACTACTGCAAAGTTCTGGCGCTTGTCTCTGGGGTCGCGCGCAGCTTCCTATTTGTTCTGGGCTGCATTACCCATCGCCGGCCCATTGTGCGGCGCAGGCGCCAATATACTGTTCATCTTTTCCGCTGGCTGTATGGCGCTGCTGTTTCGTTCATGGCGTACCGAAGTCAGCCGTGAAGCCCTGATGTTCGTCGTGCTTTGCGCATTGCTGGTAGGCGGCTTGAATCTGGTGGTGCAAAGGGCGGAA
>JACCDQ012247259.1_pt1 | contig 14754 bp, 13 predicted proteins | sample 7446031 | NCBI WGS metagenome assembly JACCDQ01 (sample SAMN15323442, study PRJNA562643) | freshwater metagenome | isolation source: river surface water | place: USA:Blue River Watershed | collected 2017-08-17
CCTTCGTGCTGCTGGTGCCGCTGGCGATCACCAGTACCAACGCGATGCAGCGGCGAATGGGCCGTCGCTGGTCGCAGTTGCACCGGCTGATCTACGTGGTGGCGGTGCTCGCGATACTGCACTTCTGGTGGATGAGGGCGGGCAAGCACAACTTCGGCGAGCCGATACTGCTGGGCTCGATCGTCGCGCTGCTGCTGGGGATGCGGCTGCTGTTCCGCTGGCAGGCTGCGCGCGCGGCGGCGCGCAGCGTGGCGGTGGAGTTGTCGGTGAAGGATCCGGGCTGAATTATTCCGGGATGGTTTCCAGCGCGAACAGGTCGGCCGGATTCTCGCGCTGGCGAATCAGCGTGAACTTGTCGCCATCGACCAGCACCTCGGCCGCGCGGCCGCGGGTATTGTAGTTCGATGCCATCGTCATGCCATACGCGCCGGCCGACATGATCGCCAGCAGGTCGCCCTGCTCGAGCGCGAGGCGACGTCCGCGCGCCAGCCAGTCGCCGGACTCGCAGACCGGGCCGACGACGTCATATTCCTTCGTGTCCTGCTCGCGTCCCTGCAGCGACTGCACGCCATGCCAGGCCTCATACATCGCCGGTCGCATCAGGTCGTTCATGGCCGCATCGACGACCGCAAAATTCTTCGTCGCACCATGCTTCAGGTACTGCACCTCGGTCAGCAGCACGCCGGCATTGCCGACGATGGAGCGGCCCGGTTCGAACATCACGGTGATGGGCTGGCCCTCATGCTTCTCGGTGCGCCAGCGATCGATGCGCGCGAACAGCCGCGACAGGTAGTCGGCGACTGCCACCGGCTTTTCATCGTCATAGGTGATGCCGATGCCGCCGCCGATGTCGAGGTGATGCAGCGCGATGCCTTCGGCATGCAGCCGATCGGCCAGCTCGATCACCTTGTCCAGCGCTTCCAGCAGCGGCGCATCGTCCAGCAGCTGCGAGCCGATATGGCAGTCGATGCCGGTCACCTCGATGTTCGGCAGCCCGGCGGCCACACGGTAAGTCGGCAACGCATCCTCGAACGCGATGCCGAACTTGTTTTCCTTCAGGCCGGTCGAGATGTAAGGATGGGTCTTCGGGTCGACGTCCGGATTCACGCGCAGCGACACCCGCGCGCGCTTGCCGAGGCTGCCGGCGACTTCATTGAGCCGGTGCAGTTCGGGGATCGATTCGACGTTGAAGCACAGGATGTCGTGCGACAGTGCGAGCCGCATTTCGTCGCGCGACTTGCCGACGCCGGAAAAAATCACCTTGCGCGGATCGCCGCCGGCCGCGATCACGCGCAGCAGTTCGCCGCCGGACACGATGTCGAAGCCCGATCCGAGCTGGCCCAGCAGGTTCAGCACCGCCAGGTTGGAGTTCGACTTCACCGAGTAGCAGACCAGCGCGCCGCGCTCGCCGCGGCCATGCGCGCGACAGGCGTCGGCATACGCGAGGAAGTTCTCGCGCAGTGCGGCGCGCGAGTACACATAGGTGGGCGTGCCGAAGGCTTCGGCGATCTTTGCGAGCGGCACGCCTTCGGCGTACAGCGCGTCGCCGCGATATTCGAAATGCGACATGGTCAGGGAGTGCGGGGTTCGGGCCGGGGTGGCTGCGCGTCGAATTCGTCGTCCTGCGAAGATTTCGGCGGCGGCGGACGGTCCGGCAGGTACAGCGGACCGGTCTGCCCGCAGCCAGCCAGGCTGGTTGCGGCGATCGTCGCTAGAATGGCGAAAAGTCTGCGCATCGGAAGTCTTGTTTTGCAGGCAGGACGGCGCCGCTAAGGCGCGACGCGCGCGTTGAAAAATCCCGTGGAGTGTAGCATGACCGAAACCGAGTTCCTGGCCATTGCCGAGCGCGTGCTCGATACCGTCGAGTCGGCCTTCGAGCAGGCCGGCGACGAATCCGATGTCGACATCGAGTGCAGCCGCAATGGCAATGTGCTGGAGATCGAGTTTGTCGACAACGGCAGCAAGATCATCGTCAACACGCAGGCACCGATGCAGGAGATCTGGGTGGCCGCACGTGCCGGCGGCTTCCATTACCGCCTCGTTGAGGACCGCTGGGTCGATACCCGCGACGGCTCCGAGCTGTTTGCCGCATTGTCGCGGCTGGCCAGCCTGCAGGCCGGCGCCGTGCTGAAGCTGGCCGCCTGAGCGGCCCTGGGCTTCAGAATATCTCGCTCTTCGTGCCTTCCTTCGGCGCCTCTTTCGGCGCTTCCTTCGTCGCGTCCGCCGGCGGCGGGTTGACCAGCTTGTCCTCGGTGCCGTTGGGCCCGGCGCCCAGCGCGTTCACGCTGCCGGTATCGATATATTCGGTATAAATCAGGTCGCCATTGTGCGTGGTGACGCCGGCCGGTATTTCGGGCTCGACCACCGGCAGCGACGGCAGCGCCTTGGCCATGTAGCCGATCCAGATCGGCAGTGCGAGCCCGCCGCCGGTCTCGCGGTTGCCGAGGTTCTTCGGCTTGTCGAAACCGATCCATGCGACGCCGACGAGCTTCGGATGGTAGCCGGCGAACCACGCATCGATCGAATCGTTGGTGGTGCCGGTCTTGCCGGCGATGTCGCCGCGCTTGAGCGACAGCGCGCGGGTCGCCGTGCCGTAGCGGACCACGTCCTTCAGCATGCTGTCGACCACATACGCATTGCGTGCGTCGATCACGCGCAGCGATTCGTCGCCGGCCTTTTCCGGATTCACCTGGAACAGCGGCTTGCCGTCGCTGTCGGTGATCTTCGAGATCAGGTAGGGATTGACCTTGTAGCCGCCGTTGGCAAACACCGCATACGCCCCGGCCAGCTGCAGCGGCGTGACCGAGCCGGCGCCGAGCGCCAGCGTCAGGTAAGGCGGGTTCTTGTCGGCGTCGAAGCCGAAGCGCGTCGCATATTCCTGCGCATATTGCGGGCCGATCTTGTCGAGGATGCGGATCGAGACCATGTTCTTCGACTTGGTCAGGCCTTTGCGCATCGTCATCGGGCCTTCGTACTTGCCGTCATAGTTCTTCGGTTCCCATGCCTGGCTGCCGGTCTGCGATGCGTCGTAGGTGATCGGCGCGTCATTGACCATCGTGCCGGGCCAGAAGCCTTTTTCCAGCGAGGCCGAATAAATGAACGGCTTGAACGACGAGCCCGGCTGGCGCCACGCCTGCGTCACATGATTGAACTTGTTGCGGTTGAAGTCGAAGCCGCCGATCAGTGCGCGAATGCCGCCGGATTCCGAGTTCACGGCGACGAATGCCGCTTCCACTTCCGGCAGCTGGATCACCGACCAGCCGCTGCTCTCCTGCATCACGCGGATGATCGCGCCGCGCCGTATGCGGCGATTGGCCGGCACCTTGTCGGTCAGCGCATTGCCCGCCGAACCGAGCGCGCCATCGGCGATCGTGATTTCTTCGCCTGAGGCCAGCACCGCCTTCAGCGATTTCGGTCCGGTCGACAAGACGACCGCCGCGACGAGGCCGTCGCTGTCCGGATGCTCGGCCAGCTCGGATTCGATTGCCGCCTCTGCGTCGCCCTTGTCGCCCGGGATGTCCATGTAACCCTCGGGCCCGCGATAGGCCTGGCGCTTCTCGTAGTCGAGCACGCCGCGCCGCAGCGCGAGGTAGGCCGCATCCTGGTCGGCCTTGGTGATCGTGGTGAACACGTTCAGGCCGCGCGTGTACGCGTCTTCCTTGAACTGCTCGTAGACCATCTGGCGCGCCATCTCGGCCACGTATTCCGCGTGCACGCCAAAGTCGCTGCTGTCCATCTTGATCTTCAGCTTTTCTTCGCGCGCCTGTTCGTATTGCGCCGTCGTGATGTAGCCGAGGTCATGCATGCGCTGCAGGATGTACTGCTGGCGCGCCTTCGCACGCTTCGGATTGACGACCGGATTGTTGGCCGACGGCGCCTTCGGCAGGCCGGCCAGCATCGCCGCCTCGGCCGTCGTGATGTCGGACAGCTTCTTGCCGAAGTAGATCTGGGCTGCCGATGCGAAGCCGTACGCGCGCTGTCCCAGATAGATCTGGTTCATGTACAGCTCGAGGATCTGGTCCTTGGTCAGCGTCTTCTCGATCTTCCACGCCAGCAGCACTTCATACAGCTTGCGCTTGATGGTCTGTTCGCTCGAGAGGAAGAAATTGCGGGCGACCTGCTGCGTGATCGTCGACGCGCCCTGGCGGCTGCCGCCGAGCGCATTGTGGATCGTCGCGCGCAGGATGCCCCAGTAATCGACGCCGCCGTGCTCGTAGAAGCGGTCATCCTCGATGGCCAGCACTGCCTGCTTCATCACCTTCGGTATGTCCTTGTAGCGGACCAGGCTGCGGCGCTCTTCGCCGAATTCACCGATCAGGACATTGTCTGCCGAGAAAACGCGCAGCGGCATTTTCGGCTGGTAAGTCGCCAGCGAGTCGATGTCGGGCAGGTTCGGATAGGCCATCATCAGCATGAAGCTGAGCAGCAGGAATCCGACGGCTGCCAGGCCGATCAGGGCGCCGAACACGCTCAAGGCTACTTTGGCGGGACCGGGCAAACTGCCGCCGCGCTTGCCGGTGCCGGCACCGTCGGTCGGGGTGGGGGTAGTCATTCAGCAGAGGGAGATGCGAGAGGATTTGACGGCAATCATTATAGCTGCAGCCTTTTGCAGGCTTCGTCCCGGCAGCAATCATGGCAAAGCGCTAATTGCACTCGCTCCCCGGACTATCGTTCGCGATTCGCGTCGGTATTTGACAACGCACAATCCCCATACCTTTACACCGCAGAAAGCCGCTTGCTAGCATCCGCCGAAGTTTCGAATTTGACAACGGGGAGCGCGGCTGATGTCTTCAGTCGGACGATGGTGGGGCCGGTCGCGGCGTCCGCTGCTGGGCGTGGATGTGGGCAGCACCGGCATCCGCGTGGTCGAACTGGCCGGCTCGGGTCGGGAGTTGCGCATTGCCCATTGTGCGCACCATTCCCTGCCGCAGGGCGTGCTGCACGATGGCGGCATCTCGGTGACGGAAGCCGCGGTCGATGCATTGCGGGCAGCCGTACGCGACAGCGGCACCCGGGTTCGCGATGCCGTGCTGGCACTGCCGTCGGGCGCGGTCATCAGCAAGACGCTGAGCTTGCCGGCAGTGCTGGACGAAGATGAACTGGAAATGCAGGTCGAGGCCGAAGCCGAGGCCACGTTGCCTTTTGCACGCACCGAGATCAGCCTGGATTTCACCACGATCGGTCCGAGCGCTGCCCAGGCAGACTGCATCGATGTGATGCTCGTTGCGGCTCGCCGCGAGCGCATCGACGAGCGTGTCGAACTTGCCCGGTCGGCCGGACTGAAGCCGGTGGCGATCGATATCGAATCCCATGCACTGATGTCCGCGGTCGCGGTTATCGATGCGGCGCGCGGCGTCGCGTCGCCGCAATTGCTGGCCGTGCTGCGGCTCGATGCCGAGGCCAGCCACTGCTTCTTCATGCTCGACGGCACGCTGCTGTATGAGCGGGAACTGGCCGCGACCGTGCGGCAGGACGGGGCAGCCGATGCGCTGTGCCAGGAATTTCGCCGCGCCCGGCAGTTGTTCCAGACGTCGACGGCGCATTCGGACCTGCAACATGTCTACCTGCTCGGCACGGTCCCGCAGGGCCTCTCGGCGACCCTAGCGCAGCAACTGGGCGTGCCGGTCACTGCGCCGGATTCGCAGTTGCACTGGCCTCATGCTGCGCGCGGCACCGGCGACCCGGCATCTGCGTGGATACTGGCTTGCGGCCTCGCGCTTCGCCGCATCGATACATGAACCGCTTCAACCTGCTTCCGTGGCGCGAGTCGAGACGCGACGAGCGCAAGCGCGAGTTCTGGCGCTTGCTCGGCCTGTCGGCGACGCTCGGGCTCGTGATCGTGATCGCAATGGCGCTCGTCAACAGCGAACGTATCGAGCGGCAGGAAGAGCGCAATCGCTGGCTGAAATCCGAGAATGCGCTGCTCGATGCGCGCATCCGGGAGGTTCGTGATTTGCGCGAGCAGATCGAAGGACTCAATGCACGCCGCGTGGCCGTCGAACAGCTTCAGCAGGAGCGCAGCCGACCGGTGCGCCTGCTCGGCGAACTGGCCACCCGCGTGCCGCGCGGCGTCGTGATGAAGTCGATAAAACAGGGCGAGCATCTGTCGGTGTCCGGCTTTGCGATGTCAAATGCGCTGGTGTCCGAACTGCTGCGCGCGCTGGAAGCCGGCTCCGACTGGCTGGGTCACCCGCAGCTGGTCGAGATCAAAGCCGGCAGCGTCGGCCAGGGACGCGATGCGCGCCGGGTCTTCGAGTTCATGATCACGCTGGAGCGTCCCGCTGCCGGAGAGGGGAGGTCGCCATGAGCGGACTGGCGCTGCACATCGAGCACTGGCAAGGCCAGTTCCGCGGCCTCGACGGACGCCATCCCGGCCTGTGGCCGTCGCTGCCGCGCGCGCTGTGCGCGATCGCACTATGGACGGCAGTCGTCGTGACCGGCGGCTGGCTGGTATGGGCGCCGCAATGGGAAACGCTGGCCTCCGGCGAGCAGGCCGAACAACAGCTGCGGGCCGATTTTGAGCGCAAGTTCGCGCAGTCACAGAACCTCGACAGCCTGCGCCGCCAGAAGCATGAGATACAGGCTCTCGTGCAACAGCTCGAACGGCAGCTGCCCGACAAATCCGAAATGGATGCGCTGCTTGCTGAAATCAGCCAGGCTGGCGTTGCGCGCGGCCTGCAGTTCGAGCTGTTCAAGCCGGGGCAGCCGCGATTGGGTGAATTCCATGCGGAGCTGCCGATCGAAATTCGGCTGACGGGCGGCTTCCATGCGTTCGCCGGCTTTGTCAGCGACGTCGCCAATATGCCGCGCATCGTCACGCTCGACCGGATTGCGATCAGCCAGCAGCGCGAGGGACCACTGACCTTCGACTGCGTTGCCCATGCCTTTCGCTACCTCGAGCCGGCCGAGGTGGCCCAGCGACGGCAGGCGGCCGGCGCCGAAAAGAAGGGGCGCTCATGAACCGCGCCTGCTGCCTGCTGCTGCTCGCACTGCTTTTGGCCGCTTGCGATGCGACGCCCGAGGCGGACCTGCACGCATGGGCAGCGGAAGTTCGCCGCCGACATCATCCGCCGCCGGAGCGCACGCCAGATCTGGCCGCTGCGCCCGCATTCCGCTACGAGCCGGCGCCGGGACCCGATCCCTTCGATCCGATCCGCCTGTCACCCGTTGACGGGCCGGCCGGCGCGCAGTTGCAGCCGGATTTGCAGCGGCCGCGCGAGCCGCTCGAGTCATGGCCGCTCGACAGTCTGCGACTGGTGGGCAGCCTGCGCCGCGCGCGTGAGGTCGTCGCCCTGGTCGAAGCGGACAAACGCGTGTATCCGCTGCGTGTCGGCGGCCATGTCGGACAGGATTTCGGCAAGGTGATCGCCATCGGTGACAAGAGCGTCGACATTGAGGAACTGGTTGCCGAAGGGCCGGGGCGCTGGACAAAGCGACGCACGCAGCTCGTATTGCAGGAGAAAAAATAATGAAATCAGTCCGGCGCTGCCTGTCGATGGTCCTGCTTGTGCTGGCGCTTCCGCTCACTGCATCGGCAGCCGAGCCGAACGCGGTGCGATCGATCGAGGCCGGGCGCGAGCAGGGGCAGCAGATCGTGCGCGTGCAGTTGCGCCGGCCGCTGGCGGCGGCGCCGTCGGGCTTCTCGACAGTCGATCCACCGCGCATCGTGATCGACCTGCCCGACACCGTGAACGGCACCGCGCAGTCGCGCCGCCTGCTGGACGGGGTCGACTTGCGCCATGTCGATATCGTGCAGGCCGGGGCGCGTACGCGGCTGGTGCTGAACCTGAAACGTTCGATGTCCTACTCGACGCGCTTGCGCGACAACGAACTGCAAATCGTGCTCGGCGAATCAACGGCCGGCGCCTCGACCGCAGCGCAGACGGCCGATGCCGCGAGCGAGCGCAACGCGGTGGTCGACATCGATTTCCGCCGCGGCGAAGGCGGGGCCGGCAGGGTGATCATCGATCTGTCGCGCGAGCCGGCTGCAATCGACGTCCGGCGACAGGGACAGGCTCTGGTGGTCGACCTGATGAAAAGCCGCTTGCCCGAACTGCTGCGGCGCCGGCTCGATGTGCGCGACTTCGGCACGCCGGTGCAATCGGTGTCGGCCAGCGTGAATGGCGACATGGTCCGGGTCAGCATCGAGCCACGCGGGCAGTGGGACCACATCGCCTGGCAGACCGATCGCAGGCTGGTGGTCGAGGTCAGGCCGGTGCAGCCGGGCGAGCGCGCCAGTGGCCGTGGCTACCATGGCGACAAGCTGTCGCTGAATTTCCAGAACATCGAAGTGCGGACGCTGCTGCAGGTGATCGCGGACTTCACCGGCCTGAACGTGGTCGCCAGCGACAGCGTCGGCGGCAGCCTGACGCTGCGCCTGAAGGACGTGCCGTGGGACCAGGCGCTGGACATCGTGATGCAGGCGCGCGGCCTCGACATGCGGCGCAGCGGCAATGTGCTGTGGATCGCGCCGAAGGACGAATTGCTGACGAAGGAGCGGCTCGAACTGGAGCAGCGCGCGCAGATTTCCGAGCTGGAGCCGCTGGTCACCGAAACCTTCCAGCTGAATTACCAGAAGGCCGAGGCGTTCCAGAAAGTGTTCGGGCTTGACGGCCAGCCCGGCCGCGGCAGCATCCTGTCGCGGCGCGGCAGCGCGTCGGCCGAGCCGCGCAGCAACAAGCTGTTCGTCACCGATACGCCGGCCAAGCTGGAGGAAGTGCGCCGCCTGATCCAGCTGACCGACGTGCCGCAGCGGCAGGTCATGATCGAGGCGCGTATCGTCGAAGCGGATGACAGCTTCAACAAGAACCTCGGCGCGCGGCTCGGCTACCTCGACCTGAACAATGCGAAAGGCGGCACTGCCGGTATCGGCCTGCCCGGCAATGTGCGCACCGGAGTCACCGGCAGTTACCTCGGTGTAGGCGAGCAGACCGGCCAGGCGCAGGTCACCAGCGGCAGCTATATGCCGAACACGCAGTTCGTCGACCTGCCGGCCGGGAAAATCGGCACCGCCTCGGCCGGGAGCATAGGCTTCAGCCTGTTCTCGGCCGGTGCGAACCGCTTCCTGAACCTCGAGCTGTCTGCTTTGCAGGCCGATGGCAAGGGCAAGATCATCTCCAGCCCGCGCGTGGTGACGGCAGACCAGCAGCCCGCGATCATCGAGCAGGGCGAGGAAATCCCGTACCAGCAGTCGACGTCGAGCGGCGCGACCTCGGTGCAGTTCAAGAAAGCCAACCTGAAGCTGGAAGTCACGCCGCAGATCACGCCGGACGGCAACATCATCCTGACCGTCGATGTCGCGAAAGATTCGCGCGGCATTGCGGTGGGCACCAGTTATGCGATCGATACCAAGCACGTGAAGACCAATGTTCAGGTCGACAACGGCGGTACCGTGGTACTGGGCGGGATATTTACGCAGGAAGAGCGCAGCAACCTCGTCAAGGTGCCTTTTTTCGGCGACCTGCCGCTGCTGGGTTATCTGTTTCGACAGAGTACGCGGCTGCGCAGCCAGAAGGAGCTGCTGATCTTCATCACGCCGCGCATCGTCACCGACATGGCCGCCGCCCCCGGAGCGCCGCCGCGCTGACCGAAGGTCACGGACGGATGGGATACACTGTCGCCTTTCCGGGGAAGAAACCCCAGCAACGGCAACCATGTCGACACCGAATCCGAATATTTTCCTGGTCGGCCTGATGGGGTCGGGCAAGACCACGATAGGTCGCGCGCTGGCCAAGCGGCTGAACCTGCGTTTCGTCGACGCCGACCATGAAATCGAAGCACGCACCGGCGCGTCGATACCGCTGATCTTCGAGATCGAGGGCGAAGCGAGCTTTCGCCAGCGCGAAGCCGACGTGATCCGCGACCTCAGCGCGCAGCAGGGCATCGTGCTCGCCACCGGCGGCGGCGCCGTGCTGAACGAACAAAGCCGCCGCTACCTGCACGAGCGCGGCACCGTCATCTACCTGCGGGCGTCGGTGGCCAGCATCCTGCAGCGCACCAGCCATGACCGCAATCGTCCGCTGCTGCAGACCGCCGACCCGAAAGCGAAAATCGAAGAGCTGTCGCGGCAGCGCGCGCCGCTGTACGAGGAAGTCGCCCACATCATCGTCGAGACCGGGCGCCCGAACGTGCAGTCGGTGGTGCAGACCATCATCGGCCAGCTCGAAAAATTCAACAAGCCGGCGGCCGCCGCCGCCCATACCGATTCCGAATGAAGCCGTCCCCGTCCGTATTTGCCCAACTCAGCGTCGACCTTGGCGAGCGCAGCTATCCGATCGTCATCGGCAGCTACCTGCTGGAGAATGAAGAATTCGCGCGCCTGGTGCCCGGCAAGCGCGTCGCCATTGTTACCAATACCGTCGTGGCACCGCTTTACCTTGAACGCCTGACTGCGATGCTGCAGGCAGCCGGCAAGGAGTGCGTGCCCATCGTGCTGCCCGATGGCGAAGAAGAGAAGAACGTCGATAACCTGATGGCGATCTTCACTGCGCTGCTCGAGCACAAATGCGACCGCAAGATCACGCTGGTCGCGCTCGGCGGCGGTGTGATCGGCGACATGACCGGTTTTGCCGCGGCCACCTACATGCGGGGCGTGCCTTTCGTGCAGGTGCCGACCACGCTGCTGGCTCAGGTCGATTCGTCGGTCGGCGGCAAGACCGCGATCAACCATCCGCTCGGCAAGAACATGATCGGTGCGTTCTACCAGCCGCAGGCCGTGCTGGCCGACACCGCGACGCTGGCCACACTGCCGGATCGTGAACTGTCCGCAGGACTGGCAGAGGTCATCAAGCACGGCGCGATCATCGATGCCGAATTTTTCCGCTGGCAGGAACAGAACATGGCCCGGCTCGTCGGCCGCGACGACAAGGCGCTCGCGCATGCGATCCGCCGTTCGTGCGAGATCAAGGCTGACGTCGTGCGGCAGGACGAGCGCGAAGGCGGATTGCGCGCGATCCTGAATTTCGGCCACACCTTCGGCCATGCGATCGAGGCTGGCCTCGGTTACGGGGAATGGCTGCACGGCGAAGCCGTCGGCTGCGGCATGGTGATGGCGGCCGACCTGTCGGTGCGGCTCGGCTATCTTGCGCCGGAGGATGGAGCGCGCATCGTCGCGCTGGTGCAGGCTGCCGGCCTGCCGACCGTTGCGCCAGACCTCGGCGAGCAGCGCTGGCTGGACCTGATGGAAGTCGACAAGAAGAACGAAGGCGGGCAGATCAAGTTCATCCTGCTGCGGCCGCTGGGCACAGCGACGATTACCGCCGTGCCGCATGAAGCGCTGGCTGCGACGCTGGCTGCCTGCACGAAAGCCTGAACATGAACGATCAATTCGAAGCCCGACTCGCTCCTTACGCAGCACGTTCCGGCGCTTCGGTTGGTCGCCGCATCGCCGAAGGGAAACCGGACACGCGCAGCGAATTCCAGCGCGACCGCGACCGCATCATCCACTCGACCGCGTTCCGTCGGCTCGAGTACAAGACGCAGGTATTCGTCAATCACGAGGGCGACCTGTTCCGCACGCGGCTGACGCACAGCATCGAGGTCGCGCAGATCGCGCGCTCGCTGGCGCGCAACCTGCAGCTCAACGAAGACCTGGTCGAGGCGATATCGCTCGCGCACGACCTCGGCCACACGCCGTTCGGCCATGCCGGGCAGGACGCACTGAATGCCTGCATGAAGGACTTCGGCGGCTTCGAGCACAACCTGCAGAGCCTGCGCGTGGTCGACACGCTCGAGCAGCGCTATGGCGCGTTCGACGGACTGAACCTGATGTTCGAGACGCGCGAAGGCATCCTGAAGCACTGTTCGCTGCCGAATGCCCAGCAGCTCGGCGAAGTCGGTCGCCGCTTCATCGAGAAGAAGCAGCCCAGCCTCGAGGCGCAGCTCACCAATCTGGCTGACGAGATCGCGTACAACAACCATGACATCGACGATGGCCTGCGCTCCGGCCTGCTGACGGTCGAGCAGCTGCAGGAGGTGAGCCTGTACGCGCGCCACTCGGCCGAAGTGCAGCGGCAGTTTCCCGGGATCGGTGGTCGCCGCGCCATCAACGAGACGGTGCGCCGGATGATCAATGCGCTGGTGGTCGATTTGATCGCGACCTCACGCACGAACATTGCCAATGCCGGCGTGGGTTCGATCGATGACGTGCGCAATGCACCGCCACTGATCGCGTTCTCCGATGCGATGAAGACCGACGCGCAGGAGCTGAAGCGTTTCCTGCGCAAGAACCTGTACCAGCACTATCAGGTCAACCGGATGACCAGCAAGGCGCGCCGCATCATCACCGACCTGTTCGGCATCTTCCTCAGCGGACCGCAGCTGCTGCCGCCGGATTACCAGGTCGCCGGCAATGACGTGCTGGCGCAGGCTCGCGGCGTCGCCGACTATATCGCCGGCATGACCGACCGCTATGCAATGCGCGAGTACCGTCGTCTGTTTGCGGTCGATGAAATCTGAGCGGACGGGCGTGGCCCGTCCGCGTGACCGCCGCTAGGCGAGGTCCTTCAGCGGATGCGCATGGGCCGGCCATGCGCTGTCGAAGAAGTGCTCGACCATGTTCCTCGTGACGTCCGCCAGCGCGGCCGGCTTCCACTTCGGTGCGTGATCCTTGTCGATCGCCAGCGCGCGCACGCCTTCCAGCACTTCGCCATTTTCAAAGCAGCGGCGCACCATCGTCCGCTCCATCCGCAGGCAGTCGGCGATGTCCAGCGTCGCTGCGCGGCGGATCTGTTCGAGCGTGACGCTCATCATCAGCGGGGACCGCTTCTTCATCGTTGCCAGGGTTTTCGCGGCGAACTCGCTGTCGTCGGATGCCAGCGACTCCATGATCTTGGCCACGGTACCGTGCGCGAAGTGCCGGTCAATCGCAGCGCGATGCTGCGCGAGCCGGCTCTGCGCCGGATCTGCCTGCGATGCGAAGCGGGCCGCGAAATCGCGTGCAGCGTCGCGCGCGTTGCCGTCCCCGGCCAGTATCTGCTCCAGTGCTGCCAGCTCGCTGCCCGGCACGAACAGGTCGGCCAGGTCCGCATACAGCGCATCGGCTGCACCTATCACTTCGCCAGTCACGCCGAGGTAGGCGCCGAGCTGGCCCGGTGCGCGCGACAGGAACCAGCCGCCGCCGACATCGGGGAACAGGCCGATGCCGGTCTCCGGCATCGCCATCTTCGTGCGCTCGGTCACCACGCGCACGCGCGCTTGCGGCCCCGCCTGCGCTATGCCCATGCCGCCGCCCATCACCACGCCATCCATCAGCGCGACATACGGCTTCGGGTAGGTGTGGACGAGGTGGTTCAACGCATATTCCTCGGTGAAGAAATCCTCGACCAGCGCCGCGCCGCCGGTCGCCGTCGCGCTGCCTTTCTGATGGAAGAAGCGGATGTCGCCGCCGGCGCAGTACGCACGCTCGCTGCTGCCCTTGACCAGCACGGCACTAATCCGCGCATCGTCGCGCCAGGCGCGCAGGGAGACGGTGAGGGCGCGAACCATGTCCAGCGTCAGCGAGTTCAGTGCCGTCGGGCGATCCAGCGTGATGACGCCAAGCGCGCCACGAACCTCGGTCTTGATCAGGTCGGTCATGCCATCGAAAGGAAAGTTCGAAAAACCGGAGTGTAGCGAGATTCGGGCGGGCGTCGTTCGAAAGAAAAAAAGCGGGCAATAAAAAGGGGCGCCATTGCGCCCCTCCTTTTCAGCCTCATTCCGTCGCCGGTTCAGGCGGCTTCGGCATCGCTGTCATAACCGCGGATGCCCGCGTGCTGGTGATCCTGAATTTTGTCCTTGTGCTTCAGCACTTGCCGGTCCAGCTTGTCCATCAGCAGGTCGATCGCTGCATACATGTCCTGCGCTTCGCTCTCCACATGCAGGTCCTTGCCGCGCATGTGCACATTGATTTCCGCTCGCTGCCGCTTCTCTTTCTCGATGTTGGCGTCGACCACCAGCATGACGGTGACGCCGATCACGTTGTCGAAGTGGCGCGTGATGCGCTCCAGTTTGGTTTCGATGTACTCCCGGAGGGCGGGAGTCACTTCAAGGTGATGACCGCTGATCTTCAGATTCATACACAGCACTCCTTGGCGTTGCGTCGCTGGAGGATCCGTCTGGCACCGCCGGCAAGACAGGCCGGGCGGAACGCAGCAACGGTTGAAAACTCTGTACATCTGCATCCGGCCCGGACACCGGCACGGATGCCGTGGATCAGAGGGATTTGCGGAGGTTGACCGGTGGGATCTTCAGCGCTTCGCGGTATTTGGCCACTGTGCGCCGCGCAACCACCATGCCTTGTTCCGCCAGCATGTCCGTGATCTTGCTATCGGAAAACGGATTCTTCGGGTCCTCGGCTCCTATCAGTTGTTTGATCAACGCTCGTATCGCCGTCGAGGAGGCTTCGCCGCCTGCCTCGGTTGCCACGTGGCTGCCGAAGAAGTATTTCAGCTCGAACATGCCATGCGGCGTCAGCATGTACTTCTGCGTAGTCACACGAGAAATAGTGCTTTCGTGCAGCCCCAGTGTATCAGCTATTTCACGCAGTACAAGAGGACGCATCGCGACCTCGCCATGGGAGAAAAATGCCCGCTGCCGGTCGACGATGGCTTGCGCTACACGCAATATCGTGTCGAAGCGCTGGCGCATATTTTTGATAAGCCACTTGGCTTCCTGCAACTGTGACGAGAGCGAGCCCTCGCCTTTGTTCTGTTTCAGGATGTTCGCGTACATCGCCTTGACTCGCAGCTTCGGCATCACGTCCCGGTTTAGCGTTAC
>JACCDQ010533822.1_pt1 | contig 14753 bp, 16 predicted proteins | sample 7446031 | NCBI WGS metagenome assembly JACCDQ01 (sample SAMN15323442, study PRJNA562643) | freshwater metagenome | isolation source: river surface water | place: USA:Blue River Watershed | collected 2017-08-17
CGCTGCTCAAGCGACGCTCATGATTTCCGCCCCGCGCGTCGTGTATCTCGGCGAGCGCCGCCCCTGCAAGTTGATGTGCCCATGTCAATCGGAGTGGTCGGCGCTGCGCTGGTTTGCACTGGGCTCAACCACCGTTTGGTGGTGGTGTTTGGCGTGGACGACCAATGCACGCCACTCCTCGGGCAACATCTCGCGACCCAATAGGTTTTCAAACTGCGCACGCACAGTCACGACAGCTTCATCGGCATCCACGTTGTCGGTAAAGCCGCAGGACAACACGATGATGCCCCACAAGCGATGCCATGTGCCCTCGATGCCTTGCATGTGCACACCCAGTTGGTATCCGGTGTCCGTCATGGTGGGCACCTGAGTCAGGATGCTTGTCATTGAAGGGGGTTGACGTCGGCGGCGGTCTATCCGCTGCTGAGCCATCTTGTGGAAATCCGCCAAGGTGGCACTGTCCATCTCGGTGTGACACGCGCGCTCCCAGCATTGGATCGCCGCTTGCACAGCGACTCGCTGGTGTTCCCCGTCTTCCATGCACTGGGCTTCGATCGCGGACACAACCTGCTCGACCGCCTGGACTTGGGGTTGTACCGACTGCCTGATCGCAGACACAATTTGCAAGGACGCGGGACTGTCTGGGTTGCTGGCCAACTCGCGAGCCAGGGCGCCCCAAGGGCTTTCGTCAGAGCGCAGTTGGATCTTGCGTTTCGGTGGCTCAGGGGTGGACATGATTGCAAGTCTATCGCCAATCAGTCGCTCAGATCTCCAGTCGTGAGTCCATGGTCAACCATCCGCGCGCGGATGTAAGCGATCGCTGCCGCCCGTTCAGCATCCACATCGCGCTCGGCGTTCGCAAAGAACTCCCGCATCGGCCATCAACTCTCGAAACCGGTGATCGCCCATGGGTTCAGTGCGGACCGGTGATGGCGATGCGTGCAAAGTGTGGCCTGTTCTGACTTTCATGTCGTTGAAAATTTCGGAGGCTACACATCGAACCGGCGATAGGTATTCCAGAGTCACACGATCTCGGACCAGACGGTTGACCACCCATTGGAGGGGTCACGAAGAAATTCAGCACTCGCCTCGATTCTCGCCTGTTTGTGCCCTTACAATTCGCGCCAAAATAGGAGTTAGGGAGTGAGAAAGTCATGACTGAGCTGTCAGAGCATCAGTCGGTGAGGGAGCGTGCTCGCAAAAAATTGGAGCGCGATATGGGTCCGGTGCTGCTGTCCGCACTGCGAGATCCTGCAACTGTGGAACTCATGCTCAACGCCGATGGCCGGCTGTGGCAAGAGTTACTGGGTGGTGAGATGCATTGCATTGGTCACCTTCGCAGTTCCCAGGCGCAAGCCATCATCGAAACCATCGCCGGCTACCACGGCAAACAAGTCAATCGAGCCCATCCGTTGCTGGAGGGTGAATTGCCACTGGACGGCTCGCGCTTTGCCGGCCAGTTGCCCCCCATCGTGCCCGCACCCACGTTTGCCATCCGCAAAAAGGCGGTATCGGTGTTCACCTTGGACGACTACGTCGAGCAGGGCATCATGACTCCGCAGCAACGCGACACGCTGGACGATGCGGTGGTCCAACACCGCAACATCCTGGTCGTGGGCGGCACCGGCTCGGGCAAGACCACCTTGGTCAACGCCATCATCCACCAAATGGTCGAGCACGCTCCCCTGGAACGGGTCTTCATCATTGAGGACACCGGCGAAATCCAGTGCGCCGCCATCAACCACGTCCAGTACCACACGACCCTGGACGTGAACATGACCGCCTTGCTCAAGACCACGCTGCGCATGCGCCCCGACCGGATCCTGGTCGGTGAAGTGCGCGGCCCCGAAGCACTGGACCTGCTCATGGCCTGGAACACAGGCCATGAAGGGGGTGCAGCCACCTTGCACGCAAACCACGCACGTGCAGGGCTCGACCGGTTGGCCATGCTCATCAGCATGCATCCGGAGGCACCCCGACCGATCGAACCCTTGATCGGAGAAGCGGTTCATGTCGTCGTTCACATCGCGCGCACCCCTCAAGGGCGGCGCGTGCAGGACATCTTGCATGTCCACGGATGGCGAGATGGGCAGTACCGCTTGCGTGAGCCGGCTGGGGCGCCAACGCCCTGGCCCCTTTGAACCCCTGAACTGAGAAATTTCGAATGAACGCCATTGACTTGGCGGGGATGAACTCGTCCCTGCGTTTTGCAAACACCCACGCTCTGCGCCTCCTGTTCCTGCTGGCCATGCTGGCAGTGATGTGGGCACTGCCCGACCTGGCACGGGCCGCCGAAGGCACCGGTGGTGCACTGCCTTACGAAACCTGGCTGACCAACCTGCGCAACTCCGTGACCGGGCCGGTGGCGTTCACGATCGCTCTGATCGGCATCGTGGTGGCCGGTGGGGTGATGATCTTTGGCGGTGAGCTCAACAGCTTTTTCCGGACATTGATTTTCATTGTGCTGGTGATGGCCTTGCTGATTGGTGCCCAGAACATGATGGGTACGTTCTTTGGTCGTGGCGCGGTGCTGGTCCAAGGCGTGTCCGTGGACTGGGTGGCCTGACGATGTCGTTGCGCACAGTACCGATCCGGCGCGTGGGCAACCGCCACAACCTCTTCATGGGGGGCGACCGGGAATTGGTCATGTTCTCTGGTTTACTCGCCGGCGCGCTGATCTTCAATGCCCAGGACTGGGTGGCCACCGTCTACGGTTTGCTGCTTTGGTTCGGGGCGGTGTTTGCGCTGCGGCTGATGGCGCGCTCCGACCCGCGCTTGCGCCAGGTCTACCTGAGACACCGCCTCTACCAGGCCTACTATCCGGCCCGCTCGACCCCGTTTCGAGACAACCCGGTCAGCCAAGGGAGGCAGTACCGATGACCGAGGTGTTCATGACCACTTGGTCCATGGGTTTGCCGATCGCCTTCGCGCTGCTGGGTGCGGGTCTGCTGTCAGTGCTGGTGTTGCGCATTCATGCGGTCGGCGGTGAGCTGCGATTGCGCCGCCACCGTTCTCAGGTCGCCGGCATGTCCGATCTGCTCAACCACGCGGCCGTGGTGGACGACGGCATCATCGTCGGCAAGAACGGGGCCTTCATGGCGGCCTGGCTCTACAAGGGCGAGGACAGCTCGAGCAGCACCGACCGTGAACGCGAGGTGGTGGCCATGCGCATCAACCAGGCGCTGTCCCGACTGGGCAACGGCTGGATGATCCATGTCGATGCGGTGCGCCGCCATGCGGCGAACTACCCCAGTGCCGACCGCTCGGCCTTTCCCGACCCGGTCTCGGCCGCGATCGACGAAGAACGCCGGCGCCACTTCGAGAGCCTCGGAGAGATGTATGAGGGCTACTTCGTCCTTTCCCTGACCTGGTTCCCACCGGTGCTGGCCCAACGTCGCTTCGTCGAGCTGATGTTCGACGATGACACGGAACCGACCGATCGGGCAGCCCGCACCCGGGGCCTGATCGAGCAGTTCCGCCGTGAAACGCTCAACCTGGAAAACCGCCTTTCGGTGGCCCTGCAGCTGACCCGCCTGCGCAGCCACAAGGTCGATACCGAAAACGGCCGCAGCGTCACCCACGACGACTTCCTGTCCTGGCTGCAGTTCTGCGTCAGCGGACAACACCAGGCGATGCAGTTGCCCAGCCACCCGATCTACCTCGACGGCTTGCTGGGCGGCCAGGAGCTGTGGGGCGGGGTGGTTCCCCGCATCGGGCGGCAGTACCTGCAGGTGGTGGCCATCGAAGGGTTTCCGCTGGAGTCCACCCCGGGCATCCTGAACGCCTTGGCCGAGCTGCCCATGGCCTACCGCTGGTCGTCGCGTTTCATCTTCATGGACCCGACCGAAGCGGCGGCGCAACTGGAGAAGTACCGCAAGAAGTGGCGACAGAAGGTGCGTGGCTTCTTTGATCAGGTCTTCAACACCCACACCGGTGCCGTCGACCAGGATGCCATGTCGATGGTGCACGACGCCGAGGCGGCGATTGCCGAGGTCAATTCGGGCCTGGTGGCGCAGGGTTACTTCACCAGCGTGGTGGTGCTGATGCACGAAGACCGAGAGCAGCTCGACCGCGCCGCGCGCTTTGTCGAGAAAGCCATCGGCCGTCTGGGTTTCGCGGCACGGGTGGAGACCATCAACACGCTGGACGCCTACCTGGGCAGCTTGCCCGGGCACGGGGTGGAGAACGTGCGCCGCCCCTTGATCAACACCTTGAACCTGGCCGACATGCTGCCCACCAGCAGCCTGTGGACCGGCTCGATCGATGCGCCCTGTCCGCTGTATCCCTCACAAGCGCCGGCGCTGCTGCACGGCGTGACGCAGGGCAGCACCCCATTCCGGCTCAACCTGCATGTTCGCGACTTGGGGCACACCTTCATGTTTGGGCCCACGGGGGCGGGCAAGTCGACCCATCTGGCCTTGATCGCGGCTCAGCTGCGCCGGTACCGAGGCATGTCGATCTTTGCCTTTGACAATGGGATGTCGCTCTACCCCTTGACGCTGGGGGTGGGCGGCCAGCATTACCGGGTGGCCGCAGATGGGGCGGGTGATGAGACCCGCCTGGCATTCTGTCCTTTGCAATTCCTGGAGTCCCGGGCCGACCGGGCCTGGGCCATGGAGTGGATCGACACGGTGTTGGCCCTCAACGGTGTGCTCACGACCCCGGCGCAGCGCAACGACATTGGAACCGCCATCCTGAGCATGCATGCCAGCGGCGCGCGCACCCTCTCAGAGTTCTCGGTGACGGTGCAAGACGCGGCCATCCGAGACGCGTTGCGGCCGTACACGGTGGACGGGGCCATGGGACACCTGCTGGACGCCGAAGAAGATGGTTTGGCACTGGGCGACTTCACGACCTTCGAGATCGAAGAGGTCATGAACCTCGGTGAGAAATTCGCCCTGCCAGTCCTGCTCTACCTGTTCCGGCGCATCGAGCGCTCCCTGCACGGCCAGCCGGCCGCCATTCTGCTCGACGAGGCCTGGTTGATGCTGGGTCATCCCGTGTTCCGCGCCAAGATCCGGGAGTGGCTCAAGGTGCTGCGCAAAGCCAATTGCCTGGTGCTGATGGCCACCCAAAGCCTGTCGGACGCAGCCCACAGCGGCATCCTGGACGTGATCGTCGAGTCCACCGCCACCAAGATCTTCCTGCCCAACCCCTTCGCGCGAGACGAGGAGAGCGCTGCGCTCTACCGGCGCATGGGTCTGAACAGCCGGCAGATCGACATCCTGGCGACCGCCGTGCCCAAGCGCCAGTACTACCACGTCAGCGCCGAAGGGCGGCGCCTCTACGACCTGGCCCTCGGCCCCTTGACGCTGTCGTTTGTCGGCAGCTCGGACAAGGCGTCGATCGCCCTGATCGAACAACTCGTAGCACGCCACGGCCCGCACTGGGTCGAACCCTGGCTCAACAGCCGTGGCCTGTCGCTCCAGCACTTCCAGACAACACCATGAGCTTTGCACACACACTGAGGGACTGGCTGCGCAAGCCCCCTGCCGGTGCCCGTCCTCACCACACCCCCAACCCGCCCGTCCATACCGGTGGCCCCATCGCGGATCCCAGGCGCAGCGGGACGTACCTGCACGGGGGTCGCCGACAGGGGGAGATCACCAACCCCTACCTGGCCGCGCGCCGCACCTGGAACGAGCACACCAGTGCCCTGGTGAGCCAACGGCAGACCTGGCAAGTGATCGGCTTGCTGTCGATGTTGATCGCTCTGGCCGCAGTGGGCGGGCTGGTTTACCTGAGCAGCCAGTCGCGCCTGGTGCCCTATGTGGTCCAGGTCGACAAACACGGGCAGGCGCTGGCCCAAGGTCCGCTGAGCGCCACTGATCGGACCGATCCACGCATCGTGCGCGCCATGGTGGCCGAGTTCATCAGCGACGCCCGCACCGTGACCCCGGACACCGACTTGCTGCGCAAGAACGTGTTTCGGCTGTACGCCCACCTGGCGGCCAACGATCCCGCGACGGCGCGCATGAACGAATGGCTCAACAGCACCGAAGAGGCCAGCCCGTTTCGTCGCGCGGCACGCGAGATGGTCAGCGTGGACATCCAGAGCACCTTGCCTGTGAGCGAGTCGACCTGGCAGGTGGACTGGAGCGAACAGGTGCGCGACCGACAGGGTCAGCCCAAAGGCGCCGCCATGACGCACCGCGCGCTGCTCACTGTTTACAGCAGCCCATCCGTGCATGCGCCGTCCAACGAGCAAGCCCTGCGCAACAACCCCCTGGGGCTGTTTGTGCGCGAGTTTTCCTGGTCGAGGCTGCCTTGAAGCGGCCCATCCACAACACACGTCCCTGCTTCTGCCCTTGGCTTGGCTCCTCGCACTGACCACCCTTTGACACCCACGGGTCAACCCCAATGACTGTTACTTTGATTTCCCCTGTTCTCGGACACCAACCTTCACTTCTGGGGCGGCCCTCGCTTGCCCTGGGCCTGACACTGTGGCTCAGCGCGCTGGCCGCTTCTGCGCAGGCGCAAAACCCTGCGTTGTTGGCGCCCCCCACACCAGCGGCTTCCCTCGCCGCCACACCAGTGACCACCCCCGTGGTGGCCGCAGGCAGCGATCGGTACTTCAGCCCCAGTCCTACAAAACCGAACGCCAAGCAAAAAGCCGCCCTGGCTTTGGCAGAGCGCATGAACGCGCAGGCCGAACCTTCGGTGAGTCCGGTGGTGGGCGCCAACGGCGAGGTGAAATTCGTCTTCGGTGGCACACCGCCGACGCTGGTGTGCGCGGTGCTCCAGATCTGCGACGTCGCGCTGCAAGCGGGCGAGCAAGTCAACTCCATCCACCTGGGCGATTCGGTGCGCTGGCTGATCGAGCCGGCTGTGACCGGCTCCGGCGCCCAGGAAACCCAGCACCTGATCATCAAGCCGCTGGACAGCGGTCTGGACACCTCACTGGTTGTGACCACCAACCGGCGTGTCTACCACCTGCGCCTGACCTCGGACCGGCGCCAGTACATGGCCCGGGTCGCTTTCAGTTACCCCGAAGACGCGCAAATGCGCTGGGAGGCGATGCGCCTGCGAGAGAGCAAGGAGCACAAGCAGAAAGAAGAGCGCACCTTGCCGCACACCGGGGAATACCTGGGTGACTTGTCCTTCAACTACGACTTGCAGGGGCAGGCGCCGTGGAAACCGGTGCGGGTCTACAACGACGGGCGCAAAACCATCATCGAAATGCCGGGCCAGACGCTCAACAGCGAAGCCCCGACCTTGTTGGTGCTGCGCAAGGAGGGGAGTGCCTTCCAAGAGGAGGAGACCGTGATGGTGAACTACCGCATCCATGGCTCGCGCTACATCGTGGATGCGGTGTTCGACCAAGCGATCCTGATCGCCGGCACCGGCGACCAGCAGGACCGCATCAAGATCAGCCGGAGGAAATGATGCTGCACCCTGTCCATCAGCACCCCTTCCAACGCCGGGCGATCGGTCTGGTGCTGTGCACGCTTCTGGCCAGCCAGTTGACCGCCTGCACCGGCACCCTGAAGGGCCCGGGTCAGCCTGCGCGCGCAGGCACTTACCTGGGCACGTTGTCGATCGACACCGCCCCCATCGTCCAGGACGTGCGTCAGCAACTGCAAGCCCTGTGGCCCGCAGCCAAAACCCGCCTGGTGTTCGAACAACCCTTGACGGACAACTTCAGTCTGTCCCTGGTGCAAGCCTTGCGGGAAGCCGGCTACGCGGTACAGGAGTCCGCCGTGGTCGCTGGAACACCGGCCACCTCCCAACCGGCGGCCGTGCCGGCCGAAGGGTCTGCCACCCAAGCCCTGCCATTGCGCTTCGTGCTGGACCGGGTCACCCCAGACTTGATGCGACTGACCCTCTGGGATGGCCAGCGTTCGATGACCAGGGCTTACCGGGTACAAGACGGCCAGGCGGTGGTGGCCGGCCAATGGAGCCGCATGGATGGCGCAGAAAGGGCCTTGCCATGAACGGACCCGTCTTTGCATCCCCGTCTGGACCTGAACCTGGGCGTGAATTTCGGCCTGAGCCGACGCCTGTACCGGCATCGTCCACTGTGGCGCGAGCGGGTGCGGAAACCGAGCCGCATGACACCGAGCTTGGCACCTCGGCCGATGTATCCTCGGGCCACGCCTCCAACGCCACCCCACCGGATGGCGATGCCGAACGAGGACCGCACGATGACGACGCACTGATGTCGCCGTTGGCGTCGCCCGACCACCTGGCCGGGGTTCGCCGCGTCAACAACCTGCCGCTGTTCATTTTGGGCGGGGTGGTGCTGATGTTTGTGGCCATCATGGTCGTGGTGGCCAGCAAGCGGGGCCAGCCGAGCGGCTCAGCCAACCCACCCCCGGTCGGCACCGGCGGAGACAGCCTGGTCTTCGCCCGGGAGATCGCATCCGGCCCGAACCATGGCGCTGAAGCCCCCCCGGCGTTGATTCCATCGGACCAGCCGGTCATTGTGGCCATGCCCGGCGACACGATGTCGCCGCCCTCGCCAAGCGATCCTGCGAACCTGGTCCCCAGGTCCGCCCTGGGATCGGGTGTGCCGGCCAGTGCCGGCCCCACCGACATGGCCCCCGCTGGTGCACGCGACGAAGAGGCCCTGCGGCTGCAGCAACAAAAGGCGCAGCAGCTGGAAGAGGCCGCCAAAGCCAAGACTTCGGTGCGGTTCACCGCGCCCAGTGCTCAACGTGACGGCTCTGGAGGAGCACCGATGCCCCCATCGACTCGCACGGACATGCTGGAGCGGATCGCGCAGGTGCAACGGCAGTTGGGCGGTGCGTCCACGGACAACCCGTCACAGGCCTACCAGGCACGCTTGGCCCAGTTGCGAGGCAACAGCGGCACGGGTGGTGGCTTCGGTGGAGGAGGCGATGCGGGCGCACTGCTCCCGGTGGCCGGATCTGGTCGAGCGGCAAGTCTGTCGGCCTTTGACCGCACCGGCTCGGCCGACCGGTGGCGCCTGCCGGCCCAGCCCGAGGCACCACGCACCCCCTACGAGTTGCGCGCCGGCTTTGTGGTGCCCGCGACCTTGATCTCAGGGATCAACTCCGATCTGCCAGGCACCCTCATGGCGCAGGTGGCCCAACACGTGTACGACACACCCACGGGCCAGCACCTGTTGATCCCGCAGGGTACCCGACTCGTGGGCGCGTACTCAAGCGACGTGGCCTATGGCCAGGCCCGCGTGTTGGTGGCCTGGCAACGCCTGGTATTTCCCGATGGCAAAGCGATGGACATCGGCGCCATGCCCGGGGCCGATGGGGCAGGGCGGGCCGGTTTGCACGACCAAGTCAACAACCACTACCTGCGCTTGTTCGGCTCGGCCTTCCTGTTGTCGGGCGTGACCGCCGGCATCACCTACAGCCAGCAGCAAGGGCAGGGTAGCACCAACGAACGCTCGGCCTCGGCCGCGCTCAGCGAAGCCTTGGGCCAGCAACTGGGGCAAGTCACCGCCCAGTTGCTCACCAAAAACATGAACGTCTCGCCCACCCTGGAGATCCGCCCCGGTGCCCGCTTCAACGTGGTGGTGACCAAGGATCTGACGTTCGCGCACCCCTACCAGTCGTTTGACTATTGACACTGTTTGACCCATGACCGCAGCGCTGGAGCATTGCATGCCTACCCCTTGGATTTCCACTTCTCACATCCGACCCCCTGTGCCCTGGACGGGCAGGGGGGCACTTTCACTCGGAGGCACGCAGCGGGCCTGCGCGGCGATGCTGTTGACCTTGGGTTGCTGGACAGCGCTGCCGAGTGCGCAGGCTTCCGGCATCCCTGTCATCGATGCCTCGAATCTGGTGCAGACCGTGGTCAGCGCCAGTGAAAGCGTGGCCCAAACGCTCAAGCAAATCGAGCAGTACCGCACCCAGCTGGAGCAGTACCAGAACCAGCTGCAAAACAGCTTGGCCCCCACAGCCTACGTCTGGGACCAGGCCCAGCGCACGATCAACAACCTCATGGCGGCGGTCGACACCCTGAACTACCACAAGCAGCAACTGGGCAGTTTGGACGCCTACCTGCAGCGCTTTCAGAACGTGGCGTATTACAGGAACTCGCCCTGCTTCAAGGCGACAGGCTGCAACGCCACGCAAAGGGCGGCGTTGGTGGAGCAAGAGCGCCTGGGCTCGGAGGCCCAGAAGCTGGCCAACGACGCCTTGTTTCGAGGCCTGGACCAACAGCAGGCCTTGATCCTCTCGGACGCTCGCAATCTGGAGCAACTCCAGGCCCGGGCGCAAGCCTCGGGTGGCCACATGGAGGCTCTGCAGTATGCGAACCAGCTGGCCAGCCACCAGGCCAACCAGTTGTTGCAGATCCGCTCCTTGCTGATGGCGCAGCAGAACGCCACGACAACGCGCCTGCAAGCGGAGATGGACCGCGAAGCGTTGATCCGAGCGGCCAGCGAAAACGCCCGCGCCGGCACCTACCGTCCCAGCACTTCCCGCTCCTGGTGAGAACACGATCATGAAACTGACCACACGCCCAAACACCGTCGCTGCCTCCCTCGCGTTGCTCCTCCTGTCGGCCACCCTGGCCGCCTGCTCACCATCACCGGAACCAGTGGCGCAAAGCCTGCCGGAGGTTAACGACGAAAACTGTCGCCCTGCAAACGTTCGAAAGATGGAATCCGAGGAACTGAGGCGTCAATTTGCCAGCCTTTGCGCCAGATCGGGCAGCCTGAACCCCAGCAAACCCAGAGTTTGGTAATGGTTCAAATGCAGACATCTTTGTGTAGCCGTCTGCTGCCGATCGGACTCGTGCTGTGGGTCGTATTGCAAGCCACAGAAACGCAGGCCGCAATGGACAGCGCCAACCTGTTGGACAGCGTGTTGGACCGTTACCAGGCGGCGGCCAGCGGCTGGGCCAGCGTCATCACGGCCGCCGCCAGCCGGCTGTTCTGGACCCTGGTGGTGATCTCCATGGTCTGGACGTTCGGGATGATGGCCTTGCGCAAAGCCGACATCGCCGAATTCTTCGCCGAGTTCATGCGGTTCACGGTGTTCACCGGATTGTTCTGGTGGTTGCTGACCAACGGCCCCAACTTTGCGCTGTCCATCATGAACTCGCTCAAGCAATTGGGCGGGCAAGCCACGGGCCTGGGCTCTGGCATGTCACCGTCTGGTGTAGTTGACATCGGGTTCGCTGTGTTTGACAGGGTGGTCGAAAACTCGTCCCTTTGGGATCCTGTCACCAGCGTGGCTGGACTGCTCATGGCTGCAGTCATCTTGGTGATCTTGGCCTTGGTCGCGGTCAACATGTTGCTGCTGTTGGTCTCCGGTTGGATCCTGGCCTATGGCGGAGTGTTCTTCCTGGGATTCGGCGGTTCGCGCTGGACCTCCGAGATGGCCATCAACTACTACAAGATGGTCCTGGGCATCGGCGCCCAGTTGCTCACCATGGTTTTGATCATCGGTATTGGGAAGACCTTCCTGGATGATTACTACGCTCAAATGAGTGAGCAGATGCCGCTCAAGGATATTGCCGTGCTGATGATCGTTTGCGTCATCTTGCTGATGCTGGTCAACAAGTTGCCTGGGCTGGTATCCAACATCGTCTCGGGCGGTGGCAGCGGTCACACTGGCATCGGCCAGTTCGGCGCCGGTGCAGCGATGGGCGCGGCGGGCATGGCGGTGGCCGCAGCCAGCGCGGGAGGTGCGGCGGTGAGTGCGGGCATGGCGTCGATGGCCGGCGGGGCACAAGCCCTGATGGCTGCCTACACCCAAGCCCAAGAAAACGTCTCCTCAGGCACCGATGTTTTGTCATCCATGGCTTCGGGCTCTTCAGAAGCGACGCCGACTTCTGGCAATACCTCCTCAAGCGCCTCTGCTGCGTCCTTTGCGCGGAGTTCATTCGCGCAAGCGGCTGGGATTTCCGGGCAACAGGACCAAGCGACGCCCTCTGCATCCCCGGGTTCAGCCAGCGCAGGAAGCTCGGGCTCGGGGGACAGATCCAGGATGTCCAGCGGCTCCATAGGACAAGGGGCGTCGGGGGTTGCGGGCGCTGCCGAGCAGGGCAGCGCTGCCTGGGGTTCCTTGCTGCAAGCAGCAACCCATGCGGGCAAGGTCGCGGTGGATGCGGGCGCCAATCTGGCCTCCGGGGCCAAGACGGTGGCACAAGACCGCCTGGAGGCTTGGCGGTCTTCTGCTGCCGACCGGATTGCCGACACCACCGGCGGACAGATCGCGGCCGCCATTCGTGAGCAGGGCCGCTCGGGCGTTGAATTCCCTGGCAACAGCTTGAGTGGAGCACCACTGTCGCCAGAACAGTCGTCAGAGGTGGAGTCCTTCATCCACCGACCCGCCCCTTCTGACCCATCTTCAGGCCCCTCCACTGGTGCGTCATCGGGCACATCTGCTGCCGCGTGAACCCGTGTCAACGACCCACCCCCAACACCCTACCTTCCATGAAAACACCTCTTTTGTCATTGACCCTCGCCCTGGCTGGCGTGTTCACCTGGAGCCACAGCCATGCCAGCGACGTTCTGACCGGTGACACGCGCTATGCGTGTGAAGCGATCTTGTGTCTGGCATCGGCCACTCGCCCGACGGAGTGCCGTCCGTCTTTGTCCCGCTACTTCAGCATCGTTGCCAGAAACTGGTCACGGACGTTGCAAGCCCGACACGACTTCTTGAATCTTTGCCCGGTGTCACAGCAGACACCGGCCATGAGTTCCTTGGTTTCCGCCATTGCACGTGGCGCTGGACACTGCGATGCCGTGGCACTGAACCAGTCTTTACGGCTGTGGTCAGGATCGTCCGGAGACGGCTACACCTACATCAGCAACCAGATGCCCGATTACTGCACCGCCTACACCCGCCACGCCTACACCGACTTCGTGTCCAGCGGTTCTATTCCGCGCTATGTGGGAGATCCTCTGCGGGGTGGCTACTGGGTCGAAGGGCGAGACTATGAAAGGGCGCTGGCCGAGTACAACGCCAAGTTGGTCCAAGCAGTCGAGTCGGATTGGAGCCGGTGAGCCTCACGCATGATGCCAATCGCAGACAACATCAACCTGCCAGCCCACTTGCATGAACGGGTCACCTGCTCATTGGCAGCAGCGGCGCAATACCGTATCCCGGCCAACATCCTCTTGGCCGTCGCAGAAAAGGAGGCCGGCAAACCCGGTCAGTGGGTGCGCAACCGCAATGGCAGCTTCGATGTGGGGACAATGCAGTTCAACACCACCTACCTGGCCGATCTGGCCAAGTACGGCATCACCCCGCAGCACGTGGCCCAGCCGGGTTGTTACCCATACCGACTGGCTGCCTGGAGATTGCACCACCACCTCAGACGTGACAGCGGTGATGTGTGGACCCGAGCCGCGAACTACCACTCCCGCACACCCCAGTACAACTCGATCTACCGCGCGGATCTGCAAAAACGGGCGGTTCGATGGGGGCAATGGTTGCAGGCTCGATTCGCCACGGTCCCACCTTGAGGAGTTCTGGTGGGCTGTGGATTTTGGTGTTTTCGAGTGTGAATGCGCACGAACTCCCATTGACAAGTTTGCAGCAACTGATTTTGCCCTCGTTTCGTGTAGCTCTTGGCCCACGGTTCACGCGGCCTTTTTACGCTGTGCCTCGTACCAGCGTTGCTCGAACTGCATCGGGCTGAGGTAGCCCAGTGACGAATGCAGCCTGCGGTGATTGTAGAAGGCCATCCAGTCCATCACCGCCTGCCGGGTCTGCTCACGGGTGTCGAACTTGTGCCCATGCACACTGGCCGCTTTCAGCCGCCCCCAGAAGCTCTCGGTCGGTGCGTTGTCCCAGCAGTTGCCCTTCCTGCTCATCGATGAGCGCATTCCCCAGCCCTTGAGAGCCTGCTGGAATTCCCCGCTTGTTGATTCACCGTGCAAACTGAGCCACCCCAAAAATGGCCCAGTTTTCGTTGTGATTCAACAGCCTTACATGGACGTCTCCAGGAAAGCAAGATTCGGCGGCGTGAAGTTTCAAAGGGCTTTCAGTCTTACATACGGCCTGTGGTTGCAGGCTTTTCATCCTGCTGGCCCGGATGGCATTCGCGGGCGGGGTTCCTGTCTGCACATCGGGCTTGATGCCCTGCTTCCCTATCGGATTGCCCCCGCCCCGGTTTGACCTGTTGACCCATCACTTCGCTTCTTGCATGCTCTCCTTCAAAACGGATTCATGTGTTCGGGTTGTTGAAATTGTTCGTGATACCACTCAAGCGGTTGCCATATCGGTCGGATTCCATCTGACCTGGTCAAAGGCTCTGCCTTTGGCCAGGACCGCCCAAGCGGTTCGTGCCAATTTGTTGGCCAACGCAGCCACCACAACACTGTAAGGGATGGTGTTCAAAACTCTTCGCCTGACGCAGTCAGAAGGGCCACGCCCCGCCTGACAATACGCCCATGAAGCAACAAGACCTTGGCCTGAACCTGAGCAAACGTCGCACCCGCAAGGCGGTGTTTCTGGACGAGATGAACCTGGTGGTGCCGTGGTCTGAATTGTTGGCGCTGATAGCGTCGCACGCACCGCGCGCCAAGACCGGGCGTCCGCCGTTCGAGCTGCAGACCATGCTGCGCATTCACTTTGTCCAGCAGTGGTTCGGTCTGTCCGACCTTGTAGTGACCCAGTAAAAACCTGCGCAGGTGTTATGTTCGAAGGAAACGACGATGAGCACCCTGATGGAAGAAGACATCAAACGCTGGACAGCCAAGCGCAAGACGGCCCTGGTCCTGGACATCATTCAAGGCAAGACCACGGTATCGGAGGCCAGCCGCGCCTACGACCTCAACCCTTCTGAGGTTGAACAATGGGTCGATGAAG
>JACCDQ010406639.1_pt1 | contig 14750 bp, 14 predicted proteins | sample 7446031 | NCBI WGS metagenome assembly JACCDQ01 (sample SAMN15323442, study PRJNA562643) | freshwater metagenome | isolation source: river surface water | place: USA:Blue River Watershed | collected 2017-08-17
CTGCAAGCCCCGCCCCCCCGCCAGTACGAGTTCGCGCGCCTGAACCTGACCTACGTGATCACCAGCAAGCGCAAGCTGGCGCAACTGGTGAACGAAGGCAAGGTGAGCGGCTGGGACGACCCGCGCATGCCAACCATAGTGGGCCTGCGCCGCAGGGGCTACACGCCCGAAGCCATTCAACTGTTTGCCGAACGCATAGGCGTGACCAAGAGCGACAGCTGGATTGACTACAGCACCCTGGAAGGCTGCCTGCGCGAAGACCTGGAAAACAAAGCCCACCGTGGCATGGCCGTGCTGGACCCGGTGAAGCTGGTGCTGACCAACTGGGCCGAAGCCTTTGGCAGCGACGCCTACACCGAGGAATGCACCCAGCCCGCCCTGCCCCACTCGGCAATAGCCGAAGGGCAAACCCCGCCAGCGGAGCGCCGCTTCAAGATTGGCAAAGAGGTGTGGATTGAGCGCGAGGACTTTGAAGAAGTGCCGCCCAAAGGCTACAAGCGTTTGTTCCCGGGCAACGTGGTGCGCCTGAAGGGCGGCTACGTGATCGAATGCACCGGCTGCGCCCGCGACGCCAACGGCCAGGTGACCGAGGTGCACGCCAAGGTGATACCCGGCACCAAGAGCGGCACCCCCGGCGCCGACAGCGTGAAGGCCAAGGCCGCCATCACCTGGGTGGGCGTGAACGACGGCGTGCAAGCCGAAGTGCGCCTGTACGACCGCCTGTTCACCGAAGCCCAGCCCGACGCGGGCGGCAAGAACTTCTTGGACGCGCTGAACCCCGACAGCCTGAAGGTGGTAACAGCCTACGTGGAACCGTCACTGGCCGCTGCGCAGCCAGACCAGAAGTTCCAGTTCGAGCGGCACGGGTACTTTGTGGCCGACCGGGTGGAGCATGGGGTGAGGGGAAAAGTGGTGTTCAACCGGGTGACGGGGTTGAAGGATTCTTGGGGAAAATAGTCAACATTCAAAACTTGCAACAAACAACAGCACAGGAGGGATCGTGAAAAAAGAAGCTGAAACTCCAATTCTGCACTCCGAAAAGGTAGATGAATTTCTTGTACTTTGTGAAGAGGTGATGCGCGCGACACCCGAAGGAGCCCACCGATTCATTGAACCTGCCCCCGGCGTGTTGTCTCGCGCAAAATCGAAACAGCATAATATCGTATTCGGACGTCGCGGCTCCGGAAAATCAAGTCTATTACGCAAGATGGCCGCCGACCTTACAGTCGATCGACGGCCGATCGCGTTCGTTGATATGGAAACATTCAAGGGGCACTCCTATCCAGACGTCCTGATAAGCGTACTAATAAAATCACTTCAAGAATTCGAGATCTGGTTAAACAGTGCAGCAACAAATCCAGGAACAAAAACAACTTTCTGGAAAAAACTCTTCGGCACAAAACCAAGCAGACCTCCATTCGACAAGAAAAAGACCGCAGAACTTTCCAAAACACTCAAAAAACCAATATTCGATCTTGAATCTCAACTAAGAAAACCCGAGAAATCAGATATTGAACTAACTCATAAGGACATCGCAGCCAGCAAATCCGGCGGAAAACTAGCAACCAATGGAAGCGCAGGCCCACTGAAAATTGAAAGCGAACTAGAACTTAGCGCAGAAAGCAAAAATATTCAAGAGTTAAAATCAAAATACACATCCCATAAAATTGAATACTTGCACCAAAATATCCTTCGATTTCAGCAATTTTTTAAGGATTTATCCTCCCTCTCCGATGGTTCATCATTTTTAATTTTAGACGACCTCTATCACATCAGAAAGTCCGACCAGCCATATGTTATCGACTATTTTCACCGCATTGCAAAAGGAAATGGTTTGTGGCTAAAAATTGGGACAATCAAACACCGCAGCCAATGGTACCAACATTCTGACCCGCCTCTTGGCGTCAAGCTTGGCGATGACGCAAAAGAAATCAATCTAGACATCTCCCTAGAGAAATTTGAAACCCTTCGCGATTTCCTAAAAAAGGTTTTAACCAACCTGATCAATGAGAAGGCAAGTTTCAAAACGATGGACCTGATAAACCCCACTGCCTTTGATCGATTGATCATAGCATCCGGAGGAGTTACCAGAGACTTCATAGGAATCTTATCAAGCTCAATCGGAATCGCTCGGAACCGAGGTCAAGATCATCATCGCGGAACAAAAGTTGGTGCAGAGGACATAAATGCTGCAGCAGGCGAATACGATGGCAACAAACGAGAGGAATTCAAACTCGATACAGACGAGGATCGCGCCCAGCTCGAAAGCGCCTTCCAAGAACTTGTCACATTCTGCACGGAAAGCTCCAAGTGCAACGTCTTCTTAATCTCTCAAAAATTAATTGGCCCGGCAAAAGACTCAATAGAACAACTAATTGACTTGCGACTTATTCATCCAGTCAAGTCTCGTGTCACCTTAAAAAAGGGGGCTGCAGGAGAGTTGTATGAGGCATACATGCTGGATGTCAGCCAATATACCGCCTCAAGGAAGGTTCATGATTTCCACATGATCGACTTAAGTTCAGCCAAAAAAGATGAGGAAATCAGGCGTTCATCTTTAATTTACGGCAGTTAACTGACTCATGCACACCCATAGCAACATGAGCCAGATCTTACTCGTTGATCAGACAACGATGTTAGATTTTTTCACTTGCGTCATTTGCATATTCAAGTAGCCGCCACTGGCCGACCCACCAATTTCAGCCGCAGCAACACCACTAAAACCGCATGCCCCTGTCTTGGAACGAAATCAAAAACAAGGCGCTGGCGTTTTCCAAACGCTGGGAGGACGCCACCCGGGAAGATTCCGACGCCAAGCCGTTCTGGATCGACTTCTTTGAAATTTTCGGCATCAGCGACAAGCGCGTCGCCAGCTTCGAGCACGCGGTCAAGAAGCTGCCGGGGGCCAAGGCCCGCACCGACGGATTCGTGGATCTGTTCTGGCCCGGCATGCTGCTGGTGGAACACAAGTCCCGCGGCAAAGACCTGAACAAAGCGCTGGACCAGGCCATGGGCTATCTGCCCGGGATTGCTGAGCGCGACCTGCCGCAGGTCATCGTGGTGTGCGACTTCGGCCACTTCCGCGTTCGTCACCTGGCATCCGGCGACACACGCGAGTTCGCGCTGAAAGACCTGCACAAGCACGTGCGCCTGTTTGACTTCATCGCCGGCTACAAGACGCAGGAAATCAAGGCGCAAGACCCGGTCAATATCCGCGCGGCCGAGCGCATGGGCAAGCTGCACGACGCGCTCAAGGCCAGCGGCTACGAGGGCCACGCGCTGGAAGTGCTGCTGGTCCGCCTGCTGTTCTGCCTGTTCGCCGACGACACCGGCATCTTCCAGCCCGCCCAGGCCATGCGGCAGTTTGTGGAAGAACGCACCAGCGAAGATGGTTCCGACCTCGGCCCCCGGCTGGCGCAACTGTTCCAGGTGCTCAACACGCCAGAAGACAAACGCAGCCGCACACTGGACGAGCAACTCGCCGAGTTCCCCTATGTGAACGGCAAGCTATTTGAAGAACCGCTGCCCATGGCAGACTTCAGCCGCGCCATGCGCGAGGCCTTTCTGGACGCCTGCGCACTGGACTGGTCGGCCATCAGCCCGGCCATCTTCGGCAGCTTGTTCCAGAGCATCATGGACGAAAAGGCCCGCCGCAACCTGGGCGCTCACTACACGTCTGAAGAAAACATCCTCAAGCTCATCAAGCCGCTGTTTCTGGACGATCTGTGGGCCGAATTCCACAAGGTCAAGAACAACAAGAACCGCCTGTTCGAATTCCACAAAAAGCTGCGCACGCTAACCTTTTTTGACCCGGCCTGCGGCTGCGGCAACTTCCTGGTCATCAGCTACCGTGAACTGCGCCTGCTGGAGCTTGAGGTACTACGAGCCAGTTACACCAGTGGCCAGCAGACGCTGGACGTGCACCAGCTCATCAGCCTGAACGTGGACCAGTTCCACGGCATAGAGATTGAGGAGTTCCCTGCCCAGATTGCGCAGGTAGCACTGTGGCTGGTGGACCACCAGATGAACCTGCGGGTGAGCGAAGAGTTCGGCCTGTACTTCGCACGCATCCCACTCAGGAGCACGCCCCACGTGGTGCACGGCAACGCGCTGCAACTGGATTGGAACGATGTACTACTCGCCGAACGTTGTAGCTACGTACTGGGCAATCCCCCCTTCGTGGGCGCCAAGTTCATGGACGACGCGCAACGGGACGACGCGCGCGCGGTGTTCACAGGCATCGACAACGCCGGCCTACTGGATTTTGTGGCCGCTTGGTACGTCAAGGCCACACACTACCTGCACAGCGCAAAGAGCAATCAACGGGCCGCGTTTGTATCAACCAACTCGATCACTCAGGGGGAACAGGTCGGCGTACTCTGGGGCTGGATGCTGGCCCAGGGCGTGCACATCCACTTCGCCCACCGCACTTTCAGCTGGACCAACGAGGCCAGGGGCAAAGCTGCCGTGCATTGCGTGATTGTCGGCTTCGGCTTGGATGATCGCACGGATAAGACGATCTACGAATACGAGGATATCAAAGGTGATCCGCTGGCTGTGCCAGCGAAGAACATCAATCCGTACCTGGTTGATGCCCCTGACGTGGTGCTGCCCCGGCGGAGCAAGCCGATCAGCGCAGTGCCCGAAATCGGCATCGGCAACAAGCCCATTGACGACGGCAACTACCTGTTCAGCACCGAAGAGCGAGACGCCTTCATCGTCAAGGAACCGGGCAGCGCCAAGTGGTTCCGGCGCTGGCTGGGGTCCGACGAGTTCCTGAACGGCTACGAGCGCTGGTGCCTGTGGCTGGGCGACTGCCCGCCAACCGAACTGCGTGCCATGCCAGAAGCAATGAAACGGGTACAGGCAGTGAAGGCGTTCCGGCTGGCAAGCAAGAGTCCTCCGACACAAAAACTGGCTGCAACCCCTACCCGATTTCATGTCGAAAACATGCCGGATTCGCCCTACTTGGTTCTTCCCAAAGTTTCCTCAGAACGGCGAGCCTTTATTCCCTTTGGATTCGAACAGTCTTCTACCTTTTGCAGCGATCTGGTGTTCATGGTCCCAGGTGGAACCCTCTATCAATTTGGGGTGCTCTCTAGCACTATGCATAACGCTTGGCTTCGTGCAACGGGTGGTCGGCTCGAAAGTCGATATCGCTATTCCAAGGACATCGTCTACAACAACTTCCCCTGGCCTGATCTACCCGCCGACACAGCACCCGGAACACCAGCGCACAAGGCCAAGGTCGCCATCGAATCGGCGGCGCAAGGCGTGCTCGATGCTCGCGCGCAGTTCCAGCAAGGCGCACAACCCGCATCGCTGGCTGACCTGTACGACCCGCTGACCATGCCGCCCATGCTGTTGAAGGCTCACCAGAAGTTAGACACAACCGTGGACGCCGCTTACGTACTTTGCGGCGGCAAAAAGACCTGGAAGAACGACGCCGAACGCGTGGCCTTCCTGTTCGAGCTGTACCAGCGCATCACCAGCCTGCTGCCAGCCGACCAGCCCAAGCGGAAACGCCAGATGGCTGCAAAGCAGTAAGAGGCTGAACGATGAACCCGCGCGCCCCTATCGTCCAGATCGTTGAAGTCATTGGCCCTGCTGCGCAGGGCAAGTCGATTCCGTTCCTGTGTGGTGGGGCAGACGGCCACCGCTACTACGTCAAGGGCCAGCAGACCAACCGCGCCAGCCTGTGGCGGGAGTGGATCTGCGGGCACCTTGCCGAGGCCCTGGACCTGCCGTTGCCGCCGTTTTCGCTTGTGCAGTTGGACCCGGCGCTGGTCAGGGAACTGCCCAAAGACCAGCAGGCCATTGGCTCGCTGCCAGCCTTCGGCTCCCGGGAGCGGACTCACACTGCTTGGCTGGAGCTTGGCAACAGCCAGCGCGTGCCCGCCGAATTGCAGCGCGATGTACTGGTTTTCGACTGGTGGGTGCGCAACACCGACCGCCTGCGTGGCAACACGAACCTGTTGTGGGATACCGAACACGAAAGCCTGGTTGTCATCGACCACAACCAGGCTTTGGACGAAAACTTCAACGCCGCCGAGTTCCATGACCAGCATGTGTTTGCGGACCAATGGCGAACACTGGCCCAAGACCTGATGACGCAGGCGCAATACCTTGAGCGCCTCAGTCACGCCCTTCCGGCAGCCCTTGAAGCCGTGGCGCTCGCGCCAGAAGAGTGGCTGTGGGAAAATTCCGAATTCGACATCCCAGCCCGTTTTGACCGCGCAGCGGCCATCAAAGTGCTGGAACGCTGTGCAACCCCAGACTTCTGGAGAACGGTATGAGACTCGTCGCGTGCCGATACGCCGTGGTTCAGTTCGCGCCCTACCGCGAAACGGGGGAGTTCGCCAACGCGGGCGTGGTGCTGACGTGCCCGGAAACCGGGTACTTCGACTTCAAGCTGCAGACCCGCCGTACCAAACGCATCACCGATTTTTTTGAGCTGAAGCGCAGCCATTTTGTGACCTCGGTAAAGGTCATTGAAGAAGAGCTTCAGCGTGTGGCTGGCGTGATGGCTCAGGCTCCCGCCACAAACCGTGCGGAGTACCTTCGCCAGGTTTTCGACAGCCTCGTTCACCCCCGTGAAGCGCTGGTGCGGTTCAGCACGCCACGGGCGGTGATGACGGCCGACCCTGCTGCCGAACTGGAACGGCAGTTCGAACATTACGTAGAGCGTGCGTTTGCAACGCCGGAGTACGTGGAAAAGGCGATGGAAAAGCGCATCAAGCATTTGCTGGATACGCTTCCACTGACCGCTCCGTTTGCACCTCACCGTGTCGGCGACGATGCGTTCTATGCCAACTTCCCGCTGGTACAGTTACAGGGTGATGCCCTGACCAAAATCATCAAGCCATTCCGTCTTAACCAAGACGAGCCGGTGGAAATCTATGAACATGGCGACGCGTGGCTGAAGAAGATCGAACGGCTGAGGAACCGGCACCTGCTGCCGGATGCCGTGCTGTTCGCCGTGAAGGCACCGTCACAGGCCGACGCGAAGCGTCACGCGGCCTTTGAAGAGATTTGCAGCGACCTGCTTAAGCTGGATGTGCAGACGGTGGAAGAGGACGCTGAACGCAAGATTGCCGACTTTGCTCTCGGCTGAGCGATAGCCCCCATGAAGCCACCCCACAACGCCTACCTTCTGCGCATCGAACTCAAGGACTTCAAGCCAGCCATCTACCGGGAGGTATTGGTAGCTCCGGACATCACCTTGCGCGCCATGCACAAGGTGATCCAGGCCGCCATGGGGTGGGAAAACGCGCACCTGTACACCTTTGCCCTGCCGCTTCGCGCCACAGAGTCGTTCTGGAAGATTCCAAACCTGCGCAAGTGGCAAAAGCCCAACCCCGACTCGTGGGGCGAGGCGATGGGCAACGACGCCAAGGTCAGGCTCTGTGAACTGTTGATCGCGCCCAAGCAGCGTCTGCTGTACCTCTACGATTTTGGTGACGAGTGGTTGCACACCATCACATTGCTGGCCTTCAGCGAAGCCCATGTGCCCCTGCCCCATTTGCTCAAGGCGCAGAATGGGTGCCCGCCAGAGGATTGCGGCGGCCCGCCCGGTGCCGAGAACTGGGCCGCCGCGTGGTACGACGCCACGCACGAAGACCATGAAACGGCCCTCGACATGTTCGGTGAGCAAGAACCCGGCTCCTTGGACTTTGCTGCGCTGCAAGCGGCAGTGGCCAAGTTGAAACAGAAGCCCCGTAGCGCATCGTGAGGCAAACAGCCACACCGGGCCCAACGGTGCTGGCAAGTCAACGGCTGCGCCATTCTTGCTCAAGGTTTTTCAAGCTGTCCATTGACCTTGCCCCTGAAAAACCGGTGTGAGGCACGCGTCAGGTGCTTTGTCGGCGTCTTTGACCAGGCGTGTCATGCGCGACACGCAGCTGCCCAGTGCGGGTATCAATGTGGCCATCCCTGTGCTTGGTCTTGTTGGTTTAGCAGATTTTGCATCATTTTTGGAGGTGGGGCGCCACACAGCACGGAGCCGACACCATCAAACCGACGGCGGGCATGGACTCTGAAAGTTGCTTGTCCTTCCATCTTTTTGTTTCTCATAATTGACAAATATCCGCGTTTGAATACCATGAGAAACAAATGCCTGCAGCCACCCCCGCAACCACCGAAACAGCCGCCCAGCATCTACAAGCCCTGGGTGCGCAGATTCGCGCCGAACGCAAAGCCCTGCGCGTGAGCAGCACCGCCACCGCCGAGGCGGCTGGGGTCTCGCGGGTCACACTCCATCGCATTGAAAAGGGCGAGGCATCGGTGGCGGTGGGGGCCTGGACCAACGTGCTGGCCGCCCTGGGTTTGAAGCTCACCGCGCTTCCAGCCAAAGCAGCCGACGCGGCAACGCACAACCTGCCTGCCGGGGAATGGATTCCGTTGCACATCCGCCTGAACGACTACCCCCAGTTGAAGGCACTGGCATGGCAGATGCATGGCACGGACACGCTCACCCCCGCCGAGGCGCTGGACATTTACGAACGCAACGCACGCCACCTGGAGGTAGACGCCATGCCTGCCCACGAACAGGCACTGCTGGCGGCACTGCGCACGGCATTCACCAAGCACCATGTTTAAGCGCCCTCACCATCAACGCATTGCGCACGTGCTGGCGTCGCTGGACGGCCCCTTGCGGCGGATTCTGCCTGCCGCAACCTGAAGCGCGAGGCCATGCAGCCGTGTCATGATCACGGCATGAACTTCGCCACCCGCCTACAACAACTCCCATCCGTCGCCCACCTGGCCGCCGTCCACCTGCTGGATGCCAACGGCCATACCGTGGCCACCATCGAAAACAAGCCCGGCCAAGCCGGCTCGCTGGCGGTGTACCACGCACTGGCTGCCAAGCACGGCGGAGGCATCACCCCAGCCGCAGCAGCCGAGGGGTTGGAGTGGTACGGCGAGCACCTAGCCGACGCACAAGCCCACCCGGACAAGCACCCCAACATCGACCGCTTGCTGGCCTGGGCAGCCGGTAGCGCCAGCTACCACCTGCAAGCCGTGCTCAATCCAGCCAATTGACCACCGGGCCCAGCTTGCGCTCGGCCATGAACATGGCCTCGCGCAGCGTCAGCGTGGTGCCGCCGTCGTGCCACGGGTCGTCCGAGCCGGGCAGGTGGTAGCGCACGTAGTAACACTCGGTTTCGCGATCGGCCGACAGTTCGGGCGGGTCGTCCGGGTCGTGTGAGCCATACAGGGTGTGGTGGCGCACGATGCGCACTGGGCACGTCGTCACCCCGCCAAAAAACCACTGGCCTTGCTTCACCACGGGCAATTCATCGACGGTGTTCATGCCCTCATGCTATGACTCGCCACCGGGCGGCAGCAAGGCGGACAACCCTGCAAAACACAGGTTTTCCGATGGATTGCTTCTATGGCCGCGATTGAGCAGGCTGACAATCACCCCATTACCACTGCACGGACACCGCGTGACCACCGCCCCCCTGTTCCCCTTTGACAACAGCTACGCCCGCGACCTGAGCGGCTTGAGCGTACCCTGGCAACCCCAAGCGGCGCCTGCCCCGCGCTGGCTGCGCTTCAACGCTGCTTTGGCCCGGTCGCTGGGGCTGGATGCGGAACGCCTGGCGGGTGACGAAGGGCTGGCGGTGTTTGCAGGTCAGGTGGTGCCCGACGGCGCGCAACCTATCGCCCAAGCCTACGCCGGCCACCAATTTGGCGGGTTTTCGCCGCAGTTGGGCGACGGCCGCGCGCTGCTGCTGGGCGAGGTGCTGGACCCGCAAGGCCAGCGCCACGACATTGCCTTCAAAGGCTCGGGACGGACGCCATTTTCACGCGGGGGCGATGGCAAGGCGGCCGTGGGCCCGGTGCTGCGCGAGTACTTGATCAGCGAAGCCATGCACGCGCTGGGCATTCCCACCACCCGCACCCTGGCGGCGGTGGCCACCGGCGAAACGTTGCGGCGTGACCGCCCCCTGCCCGGCGCGGTGCTCACCCGCACGGCGGCCAGCCACGTGCGAGTGGGCACCTTCCAGTTCTTCGCCGCCCGGCAAGACACCGACAACCTGCAACGCCTGACCCAGCACGTCATCGCCCGCCATTACCCCGAGGTCGCCGACAGCCCCAACCCCGCGCTGGCATTGCTGCACGCCGTGATCGACCGGCAAGCCGCACTGGTGGCGCGCTGGATGGGCGTCGGCTTCATCCACGGCGTGATGAACACCGACAACATGACCCTGTCGGGCGAAACCATCGACTACGGGCCGTGCGCTTTCATGGAGACGCACGACCCGGACACCGTGTTCAGCTCCATCGACCACCACGGCCGCTACGCCTACGGCAACCAGCCCGGCATTGCGCAATGGAACCTGGCGCGCCTGGCCGAAACCCTGTTACCGCTGATGCCGTTGGAGCCCGACGACGCAGTGGCCCAGGCCACCGAAGTCGTCAACCACTACCCGGCGGTGTACCAGCGCCATTGGCTGGCCGAGCTGCGCCGCAAGCTGGGTTTGACCGACACGGGTGACGACACCGGCGACCTCGCCCTGGCCAACGACTACCTGCAACTGCTGCACACCTGGCAGGTGGATCACACCTTGAGTTTCCGCACGCTGTCCACCGCCCTGCGCGGGCAAGCCGAGCCGCTGTTGGATGTAATTGGCGAGGGCCGGTACGCGGCACAAACCTGGCTGCAACGCTGGCAGCAGCGCCTGTCCGCCCAACCGGGGGCTGCCACCTCCGTCGCCGATGGCATGGACGCGGTCAATCCGATCATCATTCCGCGCAACCACTGGGTCGAGGCCGCGCTGGACGCCGCCACCGACCAGCAGGACTTGCAGCCGTTTGAAGACCTGCTGGCGGTCATCACCCAACCCTACAACGCGGCACTCGCCCACACCCGGTGGGCCCAGCCCGGCACCCCGGCCCAGACCGCCGGCTACCGCACCTTTTGTGGTACCTGAAGCCCGCCCCCAGAGATAATGGCGCCATGGACACTTGGCTGACTTCACTGTTTCCCTTGGGCTGGCAACACTACCTGTTCGGCGGTTTGCTGATTGGCGCGGGCACGGCCTTGCTGTTCGTGTTCACGGGCTGGGTGGGCGGCATGAGTTCGGTGTTTTCGTCCACCTGGTCGTATGTGGTGCGGCGGCCCTATTTTCAGCAATCGCGCTACACCGGCTCGCGCGCCTGGCGGCTGGTTTATGCCTTGGGGCTGGTGCTGGGTGCCGCTTTGTGGTGGCTGACGCTGGGCGACGGTGAGGCGCTGAGCACGTCCGTGCCCGCATGGCAACTGCTGCTGGGCGGGGTGCTGGTGGGGTTTGGCGCCCGGCTGGGCAACGGCTGCACCTCGGGCCACGGCATCTGCGGGCTGGGGGCGCTGCAGTGGCCGTCCCTGCTGGCGGTGCTCACGTTCATGGCCACCGCGTTCATCACCGCCCGCGTGGTGGCCTGGGGGTTCGGCGCATGAAACCCTTGATTGCAGCCCTGGCCGCCGGGGTGTTGTTTGGTTTTGGCCTGGCCCTGTCCACCATGGTGCAGCCCGAGGTGGTGCTGAGTTTTCTGCTGTGGCAAGACTTCGGCCTGATGCTGGTGATGGGCGGTGCGGTGACGGTAGCGCTGCTGGGCTTCAAGCTGGTGCCCGCGCGGCGCGACCGTTCGCTGCTGGGCCAACCGTTTGACCGCAAAGCGGTGGCATGGAACCGCGACACTGCTCTGGGCGCGGCCATTTTTGGCGTGGGCTGGGGCCTCAGCGGCGTGTGCCCAGGCCCGGCCATTGCGGGGCTGGGCACCGGCAACTGGAGTTTGCTTTGGGCGCTGGGTGGCATTGCCCTGGGCGCCTTGCTGCAAGGCTGGCTGGCGGACCGCCGCCAGGGTTGAGATCAGGCGTTGGCCGGTACGCGATCAAACCGGCGCAAGGCCCAGGCGGAGCCCCAGGCACCCACTGCAGCCAGGCATGCCAGCCAGAACACGGCAGTCAATCCCCAGCGGCTACTGACCATGCCGCCCACCACACCCCCTACCACGCCGGCCATGCCATAGCCCAACGTCGCGTACAAGGCCTGGCCGCGCGCCTTCAGGCGACCCGGAAAGTGCTGGTGTATCCACGCAATGCAAGCGGAATGGTGGGCGGCGAACGTGACGGCGTGCACCACCTGCGCCAGCACCAACACCCACAACCACGATCCAGCGGCGGCCGTCACGCCCATGCGCACAGCCATCAAGGCCGCTGCCAACATCAACCAACCGGGCACGCTCAGGCGTCCCGTCCAGCGGCCCTGGGTGTAGAACCACAGGATTTCGGCCACCACCGCCACCGCCCACAGCACACCGATGATGTGCTTGCCATACCCCAGCGCGTCCAGGTACAGCGAAAAGAAGATGTAGACAAAGATGTGCGCCAGCAGGTGCAAAAAGGCCGTCAGAAAGAACCAACGCACCGCCGGCAAGCGCAGCACCGGTCCCACGCTGGGGTGGTCGCCATCGGGGTGGGGGGGCTCCTTGTCCTCGCGCATCCACCACACGCTGGCCACCACCGCCGCCAGCGTGGCCGCCGTCCACAGCGGAAAGTCGCCCATGCCACGCGCGCCAAACCAGGCGCCCGCCGCCAGCACCGTCACCAGAAAACCCAGCGAGCCCCACAACCGAATGCGCCCGTAGCGCTTGGCATCGAACTGCCCGGCGTTACTGACCCACTGTGCCAGCACCGATTCGCTCAACGGCATCATGCCGCCGGTGTGGGTGAACACCAGCAGCAGCACCAGAAACAGCCCCACCGGCCCCCAGGGCCACCACAACGCACACGAGGCCAACAAGGCCGCCGTGGCGCAGTAGCGCATCCAAGCCACCCGGTGGCCGGTGCGGTCGCTCAACCAGGCCCACAGGTAGGGCGCGAACAGCCGCGTGGCCGATGGCAACGACGTCAACAGGCTGATGAAGAACAGGCCATAGCCCAGGTCCTTCAACCACAGCGGCAGGTAGGGGTTGAAGAAACCGATGTGGGCGAAATAACTGGCCGACAGCGCCGCAAACGGCCACAACCGCCGACCACCGGTCGGTGCAGACGATGCCACCCGGTGTGCCCTGCCGCCGCTCAGGACGCCGAGGGCGCCACTGCGTCGATCGGGCCGAACGGCACGCTCACGTCACCGCACTGGGCGCGGTGGCGCAGCGCGTGGTCCATCACCACCAGCGCCAGCAAGGCTTCGGCAATCGGCGTGGCGCGGATGCCGACGCACGGGTCGTGCCGGCCTTTGGTGATCAGCTCGGTCGGCTGGCCGGCGACATCGATGGATTGGCGCGGGATCAGGATGGAACTGGTGGGCTTGATGGCGATGGAGACTTCCAGGTCTTGCCCGGTGCTGATGCCACCCAACACGCCACCGGCGTTGTTGCTCAAAAAGCCTTCGGGCGTGAGCGAGTCGCCGTGGGTGCTGCCGCGCTGGGCCACGCTGGCAAAGCCGGCGCCGATTTCCACACCTTTCACGGCGTTGAGGCCCATCATGGCGTATGCGATGTCGGCGTCCAGCTTGTCGTACAAGGGCTGCCCCAGACCCACCGGCATGCCCTGTGCCGTCACGCGCAGGCGGGCGCCACACGAGTCACCCGTCTTGCGCAGGGCGGCCATGTAGTCTTCCAGAGCAGACACGTCAGCCACCGGCGCAAAGAACGGGTTGTTGGACACATGGTCCCAGCTCTCGAAGGGGATGTTGATTTCGCCAACGGCCGTCATGCAACCCTGGAACGTGGTGCCGAATTTTTCCTTCAGCCACTTTTTGGCCACCGCGCCAGCGGCCACCGTGGGCGCCGTCAGCCGGGCCGAAGAACGGCCGCCACCGCGCGGGTCGCGGATGCCGTACTTCTGCCAGTAGGTGTAATCGGCATGGCCCGGGCGGAAGGTTTGGACGATGTCGCCATAGTCCTTGCTGCGCTGGTCGGTGTTCTGGATCAGCAAGCAGATGGGCGTGCCCGTGGTCTTGCCCTGGTACACGCCGCTGAGGATCTGAACCTGATCGGCCTCGTTGCGCTGGGTGACGAACTTGCTGGTGCCGGGACGGCGGCGGTCGAGGTCGGGCTGGATGTCCGCCTCGCTGAGTTCCATGCCCGGCGGGCAGCCGTCGATCACGCAGCCGATGGCTGGGCCGTGGGATTCACCGAAATTGGTGACCGTGAAAAGGGTGCCGAAGGTGTTGCCGCTCATGGGCGGCATTATCCCAGAGCGGGCACCCCGCGACCGGCCACTCAGGCGTTTTGGGCCGGCTGCGCCTGGTCGTCGTTTTCCGGCCAGTCGCGGATGTAGGCCTTGAGCATCTTGTTCTCAAAGTTCTGGCTGTCCACCACCGCTTTGGCCACGTCGTAGAAGCTGATCACGCCCATCAGCATTTTGGCGTCCATCACCGGCATGTAACGTGTGTGCTTTTCCAGCATCATGGGGCGCACCTGCTCCAGCTCGGTGTCGGGACTGCAGGATGAGGGTTGATGGTCCATCACATCGCGCACGGTGGCGTTGCCCACCGAGCCGCCGTTGCGGGCCACGGTGTGCATGACCTCGCGGAACGTCAGCATGCCCACCAGTTCGCCATGGCCCATGACGGCCAGCGAGCCGATGTCGAACTGGGCCATGGTTTCCACCGCGCGGCTCAGCGGCTCGTCGGGCGAAATGGTGTACAGCGTGCCGCCTTTGACACGAAGAATATCGCTGACTTTCATGTTTTCTCCTCTGTCGCACACACGGCGAGTTCGGTTCTCAATATAGCTCACAATCGGGCCAAAAC
>JACCDQ011582147.1_pt1 | contig 14746 bp, 6 predicted proteins | sample 7446031 | NCBI WGS metagenome assembly JACCDQ01 (sample SAMN15323442, study PRJNA562643) | freshwater metagenome | isolation source: river surface water | place: USA:Blue River Watershed | collected 2017-08-17
AAGGAGATGCGGCTGGATCAGCCATCTGTCAAAATTCGCAGTTTTCCATTAATGTATCTAAATCAGTTGATCAGGATTATTCAATACAAGTTGTTCAAAGTGATTTAGCCTTGAATACGGCCTCGCGCACGATTGTATGGCAAAAACACACGCTTAATGTATCTCCAACAAATTTAACTATGACCGTCAACACCAGTCAGGTTTTGACCATTTCAGGTGGATCTGGAACTTACACTGTATCGATCACAGATAACAAGTCTGGAGCAAGTTACAATGCTGCTACAAAAACTTATTCGACAGGAACGTTGGCCGGAGTAACTGACACTTTGCAAGTTGTAGACAGCTTAGGAGTTACTAAAAGTGTTTCAATTGTAACTTTAGCGGCTGCTGCAGATCATTTTGAATATCCTGTTGTGAGCTCGGTTGATGTCAGTGGTAACAATCAAGCTGTTGTCGTCGGATATCAACTGGCAAGTGCACTGCAAGCCAAGGTTGTAGATCGATACGGCAATCCTATTTCAATGTATCCGGTATTTGTGTCTTTGCTTAATTCTGATGGTCAGTTGTTGGATTCACCCTTCCAATTTACTAACCTTCAAGGAATTGCAAGTATGCGCGTGAAAGCCGGGTTTTCACAGTACCGTCAGGAAGTCGTAGTACGACCTGTTTCGGGCGGTCTGCCTGATTTAGCTTTGACCGGACAAACAAAATTAATGTTTGGTTTTGCCGTGTCTACAACGGGGCATGGAAATATCGGAAATATTTTTAAAACGGGGCAAAATCCAACTTCAGTTGGTGTCGGAGATTTCGATGGAGATGGTGTTAAAGACATCGTCGCATTGAATAGTAATGATCCAAGTTTTAGTTTGTTAATGGGTCGAACTCGTGTGCTTACTGGTAACACCCTCGGAAATGGTTTGTTTTCTAGCCAAGTTAAGACGATCGGTATTTGTCCGTCGCCAAATGCTTTGCTTGCAAAAGATTTTAACGCAGATTCGAAATTAGATGTGATGATCTCTTGCGGAAACTCGACAACAAAAGCGATTCAAATCTATCTTGGAAATGGCGATGGTACTTTTAATCCAGCAATTAATATTGCATTAGATAACGTGAATGAAATTATTCCGAATGCAATTGCCGTTGCTGATTTCGATGGTGATGGTAAAGATGATGTGGCATTAACATTAGCTGGCAGTGCAAAGGTTAGCGTGCGCTTGGGTGATGGAACCGGTAATTTTGGCGCACCTACGATTGTATCTGTCGGAAATTCTCCGGGCGGTATTTCTGTCGGAGATTTCAATAAAGATGGAAAACCTGATCTTGTCGTGGCGAACTCTTCGGATTCGACATTACAAATTTTAAGAAACACTTCAACGACGGGTAATTTAAATTTTGATAATAGTTTTATTTTAGGTGGGGCCAATACTCCTGTAGCAGTAGCTGCTGTCGATTTGAACGGCGATCAGTTTGACGATTTAATTATTCTAAATTCTGGTGATGGTAGTGTATCTGTTCAGCTGAATGATCAGGGTGGGTCTTTCTACGAAGTTTCACAATTGGTGGCGAATCCTGGAGCATTGGGACTTTTTGTTGGAAATCTCAATGGTGATGTATTAGTCGACATTGCGGTTTCAAATACGGTCGATAGTACGATCAGTGTTTTCTACGGCACCGGAGCCGGCTTATTTAATTTTCGTCAAAATTTAAGTTCTTTATTAGGCCCGTTGGCGATGGTTTCTTCAGAGGTATCTGGGGATGGAAGCACCGAATTGATCGTTACCGGGGGGATTGAAAATGCGCTTCAGGTATTTATAGGAAACGGCACCGGAGCTACAAAATCTTTTGGTCTAGAGTTCGGCGTGCCAACTGCGCCAACAATGTCTGCTGTAGGAGACCTTAACGGTGATGGAAAACTTGATTTGGCGGTCATGAGTTCTGCCGGTCGCAGTGTTGAAGTTTATACTTCGGACGGAAATGGAATTTTTTCTTCTTTAACCTCTTTATTTACAAATGATCTGTCGTCATCAGTGATCGTGGCCCCTTTACGAAATTCATTGGTTAACGACGTAATAGTAACCAACCAAAGTAAATCGATGGTGCGCTTATTTTTGAACGATGGCACAGGCGTATTTGCTGCTCCGATTGATGTAGCTGTTGGGGGTGGTCCAACTTCAGTTGTTGCTGGTGATTATAATAACGATGGTTTTAATGATTTAGCTGTTACCAACAGTTCATCTAATAAGGTCAGTATTTTACTTGGTCACGGTGACGGAACTTTCGATCCTAAAGTTGACTATGTTGTCGGAGGTAGTCCGGCAGCGATTGATTTCGGAGATTTAAATGGTGATGGTTTTCTAGATCTAGTAGTTGCTAACATGGGAGCTAACACCGCCAGTGTTTTAATCGGAAACGGTGATGGAACCTTCCGCCCGCAAGTTGAATTTGCGACCGGAATTTCGCCGGTATCAATTAAGGTTGTCGATTTTAATCGCGATGGATACTTAGACATGTTAACAACCAATAATGGTGATGGAACCGTTAGCGTTCTGAAGGGAACTGGAGTCGGCGGTTTCTTGGCGCAAGTTCAATATTCTGCTGGCGCAATTCCGACTGGTCTTGCATGTGGAGACTTAAATGCTGACGGTCGTTTAGAAGTTATCGTGTCAAATGGTTCGAACAATTCGTACACAATTTTAAATGGAAGTGGAGTCGGACAATTTAATAACTCGGTTACTGTTGATACGGGAGCTTCGGTTGGTCATATTTTATTAAGCGACGTAAATAGTGATGGAGAACTGGATTTAATCACTTTAGATACCTTTCATAATATTTTTAAAATCTGGGCAGGGCATTAAAATGTTTATCAAACTGCTGCATGAAATTAAAAATTATTTTGGGTTAAAGATTTTAGTCTTAGCCGTTTCTTTCGCTTTTCTAGGTTCATGTTCTTTGCCCTCTGACGGATCCGTTGATAAACAATCGGCTGCTTCTGCGAATATCGAAATGCAATTGATCAATTATGATCTGCAAGGTTACTCGCTTAAAATCAGTGGTGATCTTGGAATTTCTGGGGTGACCTTACAAAACCGTCTTGATTTCTACACAGATCAACAATGTGCCGGAGTCGCGATCGGAAATGGTCTTATTCAAGATCTAAATAAGAACACGGGTATTCAAATTTTTGTCAATTATCCAAGTCCAAGAAATGCCAGCCAACCGATATATTACAAAACCAATACTTTGACGACTTGTAATTTGCTTGGCAATTATGTTTTCAATATTACGCAAGTACCGGCTCCAACATTTTCTTCGACAATTCCATTGTCGCCGTCTCGTGATGTAATCAAGCCCACTTTACTGGGTTCTGCTCAAGGAAAATTAATATTGGCCTTTTATACAGATGCGGCTTGCACTTCGAGTGTGGGCGGTGGTCTCAGTGAGAACTTTTCTACGACTGGCTTTTTACTCAATCTAAGTGCAAATCAAATATCTCAAATCTATGGCCAAGCCACAGACGTCTTCGGCACCAAGTCGACCTGTAGTTTAATGACTCAATATGAACACACGACTGCCGGTCCGACAGGTCCTGCGTTTGTTCGATTTCTACCGAATTCACCTTCAAAATCTGTAACGAATCCTTCTTTGGTTGGAACGGTTTCTAATGACACGGTTAAGGTACGCATTTTTGATGATGCAAATTGTTCTCATATGCTGTCAGAAGTGCAGGCAACAGATTTTACAGCTAATTCTGGTTCAGCCTTTCCGGTAGAACCAAATACAGTAAATAAAATTTATGCCATTTCTTTCAATGCTTTAAATCAACCCTCTGCTTGTACTTATATATCAACTTTTGTTCATGATGATGTTGCTCCTGTCGCAACTGTGACATTAACTGCTGCCGACCCCGTTTCTCCGACTAGACTGACTGTGTTTCCGAAATTCACAGGAATCGTCGGTGGTACTGATGTTAATTCATTGCGATTTTATTCTGACATGCTTTGTTTGAATCAAGCGGGCTTGGGGCCTCGAACTGATTTTGAAATTGGCAGTGGAATTATCGTCAATGTCGCATCGAATGCGACGACTCAAGTTTATGTTCGTGCTTTTGATGAGGCCGGAAATGGATCGACTTGCCAAATGTTCACTTCTTATCGCAATAATACGATAGCTCCGAGTCTACCTATCTTTGATGGAACGAATCCGATTTCGCCAAATAATATTACAAACTTACCTTTGATTTTCGGTCAGGCGGCCGAACGAACGCGCAATCTTTATTTTTACTCGGATGAATTTTGCACGGCTACGATCGGTTCTGGAACGGCAGCTCTTTTTAATGCGTCTGGAATTCAGCTGACGACATTGAATGTGCCTAACTCGATCAACACGACCTCTGTTTCTGTTGTAGTCGACGACGAAGAAGGAAATAGATCTGAATGCGCGCCTCTTGCAACATATGCCTATTCTACGAAGCCGGCTTCTGCAGCTACGTTTTCTCAATCGATTCCGACTTCTCCGTCGCGATTAGTTTATCGCCCTTGGATTTTGGGTTCGGCTCCCAATTCAGTCGTGAATGTGAAATTGTACACGGATAATCTTTGTTCAGTATTGGTCGGGCAAGCCAGCCGTTCGGTTTTTGCCTCTCAAGGTATTCAAGTCAATCTTGATCAAAATAAGTCTTCGAATCTGTATGCTGTATCGACTGATATTTACGGAAATACTTCTCCTTGTACTTTTTTTACGACGTATATTCATGACAATATTGCGACGGATAATCCTGTTTTTGGGTCGACAGTTCCTGCTTCGCCAAATAGAACTTCAGTCACTCCAAGTGTGATTGGTTCTGTGCAAATCAATTTAGGCGGAAAACCTTTACCGATCACCGCTGTTTCAATTTATGATAATATGCTTTGTTTGGGCCCGATCGGAGCTACTGATCCAGCCTCGTTTATGACGACGGGAGTACCCATTGTCGTGAATCCGAATATGGTGACGACTTTGTACGGACAGTCTTCAGATGCTGCGGGAAATTTAAGTTCGTGCGTATCAATGCCTTCTTATACTCACAGTAATCGAGCACCGGGCAGACCAAATTTTATTTCTTCTCTTCCGGCCTCTCCTTCATATCGATCACGAACAACTATTAGTGGTTCGTTAGGCTCTTCAACAAATATTTTGCCCGCAGTTTCTATCGCATTTTTTAACGATGCTTCTTGTGCGACTCCGGTAGTAACGGCTCCGATCAGTCAATACACCGGATCTGGAGTTCAAGTTTTAGCTGCTTCGAATACAACAACTCCGTTTTACGCTCAGACGTCAGACGTTGTCGGAAATATTTCAGCTTGTACCTTGCAACTTAATTTTTTACACAGCAATGTTGGTCCGATTAATTTAACTGCGACTCAAAATCAAAATGGTTCAGTTACAATTGATTGGGCGCCTGATCAAGTTGCTAGCCCGGCTGCAAAATACACAGTGAAGCGCAGTCTTAAAGCGGGTGGCCCCTATTCAGTTTTGGTTTGGGAAAACTCTGGAACTTCATTCGTCGATTTCAACGTTTCTAACGGAGTAACCTATTACTATGTTGTTTCGGCTGTTAACAACACGGGATACAGTCAAGATTCGTTAGAAGTGGCGATCAATGTCGTAAGCCCGATTGCGGTGACTCCGTTGTCTTTGGTTGGACAAGTAGGAGATCAGGTTATTGATATCAGCTGGACGGGCGCTCCTCAAAATATGTTTTATGATATTTTACGTAGCACTCAGCCTGGTGGTCCGTATACTCCGATTAAGTTACAGCTGAGTGGGGGTTCTTTTTCAGATGTCAATGTTGTGAATGGTTCGACTTATTACTACGTTGTACGCGGAGTGAATGCTTACAGTAGAAGTATGTATTCGAATGAAGTTGGTTTGACTCCAACTGCGACTCCGGCTGCTCCGACGGATTTAAAAGTAAATATGCTACTCAGTGATTCACAGTGCAGTGGCAATCCATCAGTTCGTTTAACTTGGGTTGCTCCGGCTTATTATAAATCTTTTAATATTAAACGTGGAGTTTCTGCTGGTGCTGCATTTCAAATTGCAAATACGACTTCAACAACATGGGTAGATTGTAATCCAACAATCATCAGCCCTTTCGAATATTATTATAAAGTGACTGCAGTATGGGGGCCAGGATCGACATCGTCTGAATCTGTTGAATCAAATATTGGATATGCATTAATTCAGGCCGGTCCGGCTGTCAGTGTTTACCCCGGTCATAATGAAATTAATTTAAGTTGGACGGCCGTTAATACGGCGACCACTTACGATGTTTGGCGCTCGACAAAACCAGGATGGAAAAATGAAAATTACCAATTAGTCGCTTCTGGTATTTCTAGTTTTTCTTATCACGATAGCTCTGTCGTTAACGGTCAATCTTATTATTATGTAGTCGTTCCATATAAAGGACTTTTAATGGGATGGCCTTCAGTTGAAAGCAGTGGTGTGCCTTCTACAAATCCTATTCAGCCAACTAATTTGGTTCTTTCAATGAATACTGCGGGTGTTGGATTAGACTGGACTCCTCCGACGCATTACAATTTTTTTAATATTTATAATTCTTCGACTTCCGGCGGACCTTATACATTTGCCGGTCGATCTTTAACTCCGACTTATATTGATAATCCTTCAGTGACCGGCCGCATTTTTTATGTTGTCACTTCGCAGTGGGGGTCTTTCGAATCTTCATATTCAAATGAAGTTTCAACTTACTTCGGAACTCCGATGACAGTTACGCTTACACCGAAATCGAACTCTTTAGATTTATCATGGAGTGCGGTCAATGGCGCGACGTCTTACCAGGTGAAAAGATCTGCAACGAAAGGTGGGCCTTATACGGTTATTACTTCGACGCCGTCTTTGGCATTATCAAATACGGCTTCGAATCCGGCGAGTTATCCTATCACTGTTGGAAATGGATACTTTTACGTGATCCAAGCTGTTTTTAGTGGAGGTATTGGCCAAAATTCGAATGAAGTTTCAGGAGCAACGACAGGTTCTACGGTTGTTTCTGGTTTATCAGTTGTGGCGACGACAGGAAGTTCTGTTGATTTAACTTGGGTTCCAATTACCGGTACAGCATCTTACACAGTATATCGATCAACAAGTGCAGGTGGGCCTTACACATCGATTGGTACGTCAGCATCTAAAAACTACACGGCAAGTGGATTGACTGCGAATACGACTTATTATTTCAAAGTTGCAAGTACTACTTGTAATACCACATGTCAGTCAACTTCTGTAAGCGCTATAACCAATTCGACGCCTTCGGCTCCGAACGTAGCTCCGGGTGATAACCTTGTCGATATAACTTGGGTTGGTGTGGTCGGTGCAACTTCTTATGATCTTTTCCGTTCGGTTGATAACGTGAATTTTTCACTTCTGCAAAGTGGAGTGACTGGCGGAGCCTATTCGGATGGTTCAGCCTTAAATGGAAATCAATATTTTTACAAAATTAGAGCCTCATTTCCATCGGGACAATTATTTTCAAATGCAAGCCAAGGCTGCACACCGGGTATTATGCCGAAAGTTCCACAAGCCGTTTCAGTTTTCGATAACAGCAATGGAACTGACATAGGCATTCAGTGGGCGGCAATTTCTGGAGTCAGTCGTTATGTCATTTACTACTCGACAACAAGCGGTGGTCCTTGGACATTGTCTAGTTCAACGTCTTCAACAAGCGGAAATTATATTTTAGGTCTTACTTCGGGTGTCGATTACTATGTAGTGATTTCGTCTGCGAATGGCTCTGTCGAATCGGCTAAATCAGCCGAAATAAAAGTGCGGCCAACTGTAGCCCCTGTTGCGCCAACTTTAAATGCGACTTCAAATTCGATCACTGTAAGTTTTTCGGCGGTGGCGGGTGCATCAACCTACGATATTTTAAGATCTAAAAATGGTGGTATTGATTTTAGTTTAATCGCGGCTGGTATTTCAGCAACGTCTTACACCGACCTTACGGTCAACGGCACAGAATCTTACGTTTACCAATATCGTGTGTATTCGAACACGGGTTCGCACATGGGAACATCGTTAAAATCGTTCGAAACTTCTTTGATTCCTTTATTAGGTCCTTCGCAAGCATGGGCTGAAGTTTCAAGTTCGAGCTTCGTAAAAATATCTTGGAGTCAGTCTTCTTCTTTAAATGTAGCTAGTTACCGTGTCTATCGTGGAACTTCTTCGGGTGGTCCTTACTCGGCGATAGCGACGGGTCTTCCAAACACAACACGTTCTTACGTCGATGCTTCGGGCGTTGCTGGGCAGACATATTACTATGTCGTGGCCGCGACGGATGCCTTTAATTTATTGTCGCCTTACTCAAATGAAGTTGGGGTTCGTTTAATTGCGGGGCCGGCTAGTCTGAATGCGACGGCTTCGAATTCGAAAATTCAATTAGCGTGGTCATCAGTGGGTGGAGCTTCAAATTACAGAGTTCTTAAATCATTGCAGTCGGGTGGGCCATACGGTCTGCTTGGTTCGACGGGTTCAAGTACTTTCAATTTTGATGATACAGCGGTTGAAAACGGAGAAACATACTATTACATCGTTCAAGCTGTATTCTCTGGTAATATTTCAATCAGTTCTTCAGAAGCTTCAGCTGCTGGTCAACGTAAAGTCAACTTGCAGATTCCGGTAGAAATGGTTGATCAGGCATTAAGTTCCGACAACATGACAATTACTTTTGATCGTACGCTGACGTCAATTGAACCTTCTGCTTACGATGGTACTGTGACGTATCAACTTGAAGTCGTTGCTGCGAACGGATCTGGATCACCTGAATCGATCAATGTTGTAGATGAAAGTAATTCAGTGATTGGCAGTGTTTTAGTTCCTGCAAATACGAATGAATGGACTCGATTAAAAACGTCTATCAATCTGTTGCCATCCACACAAAATTATCGTTTGCAATTGCCCGGTACCGCTGTTGCTGGGTCTTTGCAAGTTTATGCCGGAAGAATTCTAATTAACCAGGTTAATGGGTCATACACAAAAATTTACTATCCATTATTAGGTTCGACGAATACACCTTTGTCCGGAGATATTTTTGCGCCACTTTATGCAACTGCCGCGACTGAATACCAAATTGTACCGCAATCATCGATCTACAAACGTGATATCACAAAACTGTCACGCTTAATCGATATCAACGCATGGGAATTCGAAACCGTCGTCGCATCACATGGTGGAGTAGGTTCGGCTTCTTTATACAATGTTACAACTTCTTCTGAGGTTGTCGGCGCTGCAGTGCATTTTTCGAATAACACCGTTGCACTTGTTAGATCTCCTTTTACTGAAGGCACACAACAATTTTCTTCTACTGAGCAGGGGCATAATTACCGAGTAGCCGTAAAATGCGTAGACAATTGCGATCTCGGACCTGTTGCAGTTTACCGTGCGGGTCTTTGGGTGCGTTTGACCGATATTTCAAAAGCCGAAATTGTTTACAGAAATGTTTTTGGATCTCAAAATTTAGGTGCGGACACGCTTTTGACGTCGGGTCGAAATTCGATAGATTTTAGTCAGTTTTCAAACCCACAAGTTTACTTCAGAGCTACGGGACAAACAGCCAGCCCGATGTCTGATATGACTCAAGTTCAGTTGATGTCTGTAGGTGCTGCAATTTCGGGAATTGCCGGAGCTAGCCCAATTGCGAGCTCGACACTTTCATTTACATCTATGAATGTAACTCGTATTGAAACATCAACTGCTTTAAGCGTTAGTAGTAATGATAATTTCATCACCCGTGCTAACGTGATGAATGGTCAATTCACATTGATCGATAGTCAGATTGTCATTCGTATTTCTCCATAGCTTTCGACCATCGACCAGAAAGAATATTTTTTTAGTCTCGCTAGACTTCTGTGTTGCATATTTTTAGTGAATACTTAAGGAATGAGACTGACAAAACGCAGTATTTTCTTATGTCTACTTTGTAGTTTATTCGTAGGATGTTCGACTCCAAAATTTGTAGTTAAGAGCGATCCATTAACCGCAGATGTATTTTTACTAGTTGGGCCACTCAAAGAAAAAAAGCCAATCGGGAAAACTCCTTTAGAAATGCCTATTGAAGAGGTTGCAAAAACGTTGGGTACAGATACCAAAGTAGATTTTTACACAGTATTGATCGAAAAGCCGGGATTTGAAACGCAACAATTTAATATCCCAGCAAACGGATTTATGACTCGAATCACCGCCCTCGACGTGAAAATGAGACAAGGTGAAGACCAAGTCGAAATGAATCTGGCTAAAGAAATTTTAGATTATATGTTTTTAGCACAGAAATTTGCGATCAGTGGCCAATTCGAAAGGGCCCAGATTGAGTTAGATAAAGTGATTGCAAAATTTCCAAAGTTTGACCGGGCTTTGTCGATGCGGGCTTCAATTTATTTTGCTCAAAAAAATTATCAGGAAAGTTTAAAATGGTACGACGAAGCACTTAAAGTGAATCCTGACTTAGAAGAAGCTGTTAAATTTTCGGCTAAAGTTAGATTGCAACTGGGTTTGCCCCCTTCGGCTATGGCGCCTGCTGGTGGCGATCGTCAGCCAGCAACTCCACCTACAGGGAAAGTCCAATGATAAAGACGCGATGGAATAATTTCATCACGATTTTTTGCCTTCTGTTTGGAATTCAAACTTGGGCTGCATCCCAATCGAATGCGGATGACTTTAGTGCTCGGGCTTTTTTAGAAGAGATCATGACTCGTAGATACAGTCAGGGTCTCGGAACTCTTCTGAAAAACGACGGATTTACTGTTGGGGTACAAGTTGAATTGAAAGATGCTCCACCTAAAAAAGATCCGGCAAAACCAAATGAGCCAGGAGTTGAAACTCCGATGGATTTGATGGTCGGTAATTTAGACACTGAAAAGTTAATTAAACAATTTGCACTTGAAACAGACAAGCCAGCTTTAGTCAGTTACTTATCAACAAAAAAAGTAAAATCAATTTTGATCAGCGTGGGTTTGCATGAAAGTTTAGGTGATACGGTCAAATCAGATGTTGCTAAATGGCTTAAAACACGAGTACAAAAAGAATTCGGCTCTATAGGAAAAACTGAAGTCAATTATTTGAAGGTATTACCTCCGAATGCTACCGCAGACGCCGATAAAAAGAATCCTGAAAAAGAAAAAACGAAAGAAAAATATGAATGGTGGGAATGGCTTGATAAATTTCAAACATTTGCTGGCATTTCATTATTTGCTTTTACTCTATTGTTAGGAGTTCTAATCTGGAGAATGACAACTTCAAAATCTTTGCTTAATCAACCTGGTGCCGGAGATCCGGTTCAGGTCAAGGTGTCATCAGCAGCAGAAGGGGTTAAAGCAAGTTCACCTTCATCTGAAACAGAATCTAACAAAAAAACAATTGAATCTGAACAGATCAGTTCGCCCGTAGAAGAAGCGTTTGTATTAACTCAAAAAATTAACGGACTTGTCGCGAAGATAGCGCCGAGTATGGAAAAAATGATTCAAACTTGGGCCAACGAAGGGGATGCGGGTCAATTTAAAATCGTTTGCTTTGCAGATGCGATCGGAAAAGAAATAGGTAGATTACCGATCCCGTCTGATTTGATTCCTACATTAGCTAAAATTTTCTTAAAAATGCCTAAGGTTGAAGTCGAAAAGAAAAAAGAAATTTTAGAATCGATTTATTGGGATATGGTGGCTGTAATCAATTTAGGTACGGAAGCGCTACAACAGCCTTTCAATTATCTAGGTGGTGCTGATTCGTCTGCGATTAATCAGATTTTGTTAAATAAAAATCCTAAGTTAAAAATGCTTGTTTCACAGTTTTTACCTGGTGATGTTCGTAAAAAATTTCTGTCGGGTTTAACTGAAGACGCAAAAGTCGAAGTTTTAAGAAATGCTGCTATTTTTAACGAAATTCGACGATCTGAATTGAATGAAGCCGATTCTTTAATAAAGTCTGAAATGGGAACTGGCAAAGCTGTAGACTCTGTGACGCTAGAATCTTCGTTCGAGAATGTTTTGTCTGCTTTAACTCGCACTGAAGAAATTCAATTATTAAGTAAGCTAAGCAATGAAGAACTAGCTTCATTTAAGCGAAAGGCTGCTTCAATTGCATTTTTTCATGAATGGCCTGATGCTTCACTCGCAATTGCGTTGGGTAAATTAAGGCCAGATACGATTGTCAGTTATTTGAAATTTAAACCAGATCAGTACGATCGGGTCATCAAGCTATGTTCTGAGATGACGGCGGAAGTTGTGTCCGATGATTATAAAACTGTTGATGGAAAGTCCGCTGCAGAACTTGAGCTGCAAATGGAAAACCTAAGTACGACACTTCGTACACTTGTCGAGCAAAAAGCTATTGATTTAGAACAGATATTTCCTGCACCCACTTCGAAAGCCAGCTTGAGCGAAGTTAAGTCTGCATGAGTAAAGTTCTATTTATTCTGCTTATTTTCGCAAGCCTATATTCGCAAGCAGATTGGCGGGTGGGCGGTGGTATCGGATACGGAGCGGCTGGTATTAGCACAACTTCGCAAATCAACGGGGTTGGTATTGCGGTTAATCGCAGTGATGGACCACTCGCTTATTCTTTATCAGTTGAAAAAGCTCTTTCAGCGAAATCAACTATCGGAATCGATCTTTTCAGAGGGGTATCTTTGGGGCCGTTCTCTGAAGGGGTGACATTTATCGGTATGAACTATCGCTATTATTATCCAAATATGACTCCATTCGCTATCGGTAGCAGCGATGATGCTTCGACGACGTTGGTGATTCAAGAGTATTGCCCGTTTATCGGTGGTCGATTTGGTGTGGCTCAAGGGCAGATCAGTCGAAATCAAGATCTTATTTCAGATGTCAATGCAAGCGGAGTCTTTGTTGGAATGCAGGTGGGTTTTGATTATCAAAGTACATCAAGATTAGTTTATCGAACGGCACTATCCACTTCAAAAACGATGGGGTCATCAGACCCGGCGCAGTCTTCGTTGTCTGAATTTACTTTGATATTTGGTGCCTACTACATTTTTGATTAGTGCCTGATGAAAGTCTATTTTTCCATTTCGATATGTACGACATTCAAAATTATTTTCATAATTGAAGAGTATACTAATAGAGGTAGGCACAATGAATATTTCAGCGGTATTAGGGGTAATTGCAGCACTTGGTGTACTTATATTTGGTATTGCTACTTCGGCACAATCTCCGATGGTTTTTTTAGATCTTCATGGAATTTTAATCGTATTTGGTGGAACAGCTGCCGCGGCATTGATGTGTTTTCCTTTTAGATTTTATGTGCAAGTTCTAAAAGTAATTTGGCTTAAGTTTTTAGGAAACTATGCAATTCGTCGAGAACTCGTTATCCGCGAAATTGTCGATTTGGCAAAAGGAAACCGTGAAAATCCCGAATATTTAAAAACGAAATTGCCAAGTTTAAAAACTCCGTTCTTAGCAGACATCGTAGATTTAATGAACAAAGGTGGTTTCACAGATGATGCTTTGGATGAAATCGCCTATAAAAGAGCAGCTGTATTAACTAAGCGTTACGATCAAGACGTCGGAGTTTTCAAAACTATTGCAAAATTTCCACCTGCATTCGGACTTATGGGAACCACTTTAGGTATGATTGCATTACTTCAACAGCTCGGTGGCAAAGACGCGCAAAAGCTTCTTGGTCCGGCAATGGCAATCGGATTGGTTGCAACATTTTATGGTCTAACATTGGCAAATTTAGTTTTAATTCCGATCGCTGAAAATCTTTCTTCACTGAATCGAGATGATGAAGCTTTAAGAATGATGGTAATTGATGGAATTCGATTCATTCGAGCTAAAGAGCATCCCAAAGTTGTTGAAGAGTATTTGAAAAGTTATTTAACTCCGACTGAAAGAACAGAATTCAGCAAACAAAAGAAATAATTAAATGCGCCCAAATCATCACATGGAAGAATCACATCACGGCGGAGAAGAACACGGTGGCGAAGAAGGCTGGTTAATTTCTTATGCCGACTTAATGACTTTATTAGTAGGATTTTTTGTAATTCTAATGAGCTTTTCACAAGTAGACGAAGAAAAATTTGATGAAATTAAAAAGTCAGTGACTAAAGAATTCGGCGGACGATACGAAGCCCCGTATGAACAGATTTCTAAACAAATCGAGCAAGCTATTAAGAATGCGGGTCTTGAAAATCAAATTCATTTAAGAACTGATGCGACAGGTGTTGAGATACGATTTTTGGGAACCACTTTTTTTGATTTAGGTTCTGTCGATATTAAAGAAAATGGTCAAAAGGTATTAAACACGTTGATCGGCGAAATCCAATCAACTAAGGAAAAATATCAGGTCGTGATTGAGGGTCATACAGATGACGTTCCGTTGGCTGGTGGTACGTATCGAAATAATTTCGAATTATCAAGTATTCGTGCATGTCGAGTTTTAGACCTATTTATAAAGGCAGGTTTTCCAATCGCGACTGTAACGGCATTGGGGTACGGAGAAGCTCGTCCAATCGTGCCCAATCGCGATGAAAATGGAGTCGCAATTCCACAAAATCAAAGTCAAAATCGACGAGTGATTATTAAGATTAAAGATAGAGAAGCTAAGACATTTTAGCAATTAAAAACTGGCCCCTCAGATTGCATCTCTGAGGGGTGTGAGTTTATTTTTAAGATCTAATCGATGATTGTGTTGCAGGGCCATGATTGCGAAGTGGTTTTTTAGCTGCTCGATGCTTTTTGTAGTA
>JACCDQ010323837.1_pt1 | contig 14741 bp, 15 predicted proteins | sample 7446031 | NCBI WGS metagenome assembly JACCDQ01 (sample SAMN15323442, study PRJNA562643) | freshwater metagenome | isolation source: river surface water | place: USA:Blue River Watershed | collected 2017-08-17
ATGGGTTGGGGTGGCAGCGCAAACCCCGTTCCTCTGGCCAGGTCTGCGCCGGCATTCGGGGTAAAAAGCTGTTGTCGGTTCTGCTTGCTGGGTGGGCAGCCTTACAATCAATCAAGTGGTGACGCCGTTGAGACAACGGCGGTGTTTGCGTCGGAAAGTGCGCTCTTTGCACAACCATGCGTGATTTTGTACCCACTTGGTACCGCTTGCGAATCTTGTCACAAATTTTTTCAATAACGTTGCATATTGCGCATGCATTCCACCACAGAACAGACAACCACGGCGAACAAGGGGGTGACCGCCTTGCCCGACGTCTGGCAACATCCCTGGAGCCAACGATCTCAGCCTGCGCAGGGAGCCCACCCCCTGGCGTGGCTGGAAACCGACTTGAATGCACAGCTTTGCTTTCAGGCGGGTTGTCTGGTGCTGGAGCCCGCCGGGTTGCACGACTTGGTGAATGGGCAATTTTGGCCTTTTGAGCCTGGGCTGGAGCTGACGTCCTCCGATCACAACGGTGTGGGCACCTTGGAGCTGCGGTGCCACAACGCTCGGCTGGCCGTGTGGCGCTACACGCTCGGCCGACAGGTCCAGGCGTCCAGATTGCAGGAGCAATTTGAGAGCGCACGGGAGCTGTGCTTGCATGGCACACCGTTGCGCGCGGTGGTGGGGGCCAGCATTTGTCCCCGTTGCCAAGCCCCTTTGGAGCCGGAAGATGATGACTGTGCGGTCTGCGCCCAGGTGATACACACCCCACCGTCCACTTGGACGTTGTTGCGTTTGTCGCGTTTCGCACGGCCTTACCGCTGGCAACTGGCTGCGGGTTTCGGACTCACGTTGGCCTCTACGGCTGCCACGCTGGTCCCGCCGTACTTGACGATTCCCCTGATGGACGAGGTGCTGATTCCCTACCAGAGCGGGCAGGCCATCGACCCCGCTTTGGTGGGGTGGTTGTTGGCTGGGTTGTTTGCATCGGCCTTGTTGGCGTGGGCGCTGGGCTGGGCCAAAACCTACATCCTGGCGCTGGTGTCCGAGCGCATTGGCGCCGACTTGCGCACCCAGACCTACGAGCATTTGCTCAAGTTGTCATTGGAGTATTTTGGTGGGCGTCGCACAGGGGACCTGATGGCCCGCATCGGTTCGGAAACCGACCGCATCAACGTCTTCCTGTCGTTGCATTTGCTGGACTTTGCCACCGATGTGATCATGATTGTCATGACATCGGTGATCTTGTTCTCGATCAACCCCGCATTGGCGCTGGCCACCTTGGTGCCCCTGCCTTTTATTGCCTGGATGATCCACGTGGTGCGGGACCGCTTGCGTACCGGTTTCGAGAAAATTGACCGGGTGTGGTCAGAGGTGACCAGCGTCTTGGCCGACACCATTCCCGGTATACGCGTGGTGAAAGCCTTTGCCCAGGAATCCCGTGAGGCGCAGCGTTTTCGTGACGCCAACCGGCACAACCTGGAAGTCAACGACCGCTTGAACCGGCTCTGGTCGTTGTTCTCGCCCACGGTGTCCTTGCTGACCGAAATCGGGTTGTTGGTGGTGTGGGCTTTTGGCATTTGGTTGGTGGCGGGTGGCAGCATCACAGTGGGCGTCTTGACCGCGTTCCTGGCCTATATTGGCCGGTTTTATGCCCGGTTGGATTCCATGAGCCGGATTGTTTCGGTGACCCAAAAGGCCGCTTCTGGGGCCAAACGCATTTTCGACATTCTCGACCATGTTTCCAGTGTGCCCGAGCCTATCAACCCGGTGCCGATGCCCCAGGTGCAAGGCAAAATCGAAATCAGACAGGCTGGATTTCGCTACGGCAACCGTGCTGTTATTCGGGACCTGAACCTGACGGTGCAGCCAGGAGAGATGATTGGACTGGTGGGGCACAGCGGGTCGGGCAAAAGCACCCTGGTGAACCTGATTTGCCGTTTTTACGACGTCGCAGAAGGCGCCATTTGCGTGGATGGGCAGGACATCCGATCGGTGGCTGTGGCCGATTACCGCCGACACATTGGCCTGGTGTTGCAGGAGCCATTTCTGTTTTTCGGGACCATTGCTGAAAACATCGCCTACGGCAAACCCGACGCCACCCGGCAAGAAGTCGTGGCTGCTGCACGGGCAGCCCATGCCCATGAATTCATTCTTCGACTGCCGCAGGGCTACGACTCTTTGGTGGGAGAGCGTGGTCAGGGCTTGTCGGGTGGCGAACGCCAGCGCATATCCATTGCGCGCGCCTTGCTGATCGATCCCCGCATCTTGATACTGGATGAGGCCACGTCTGCGGTGGACACCGAGACCGAGAAGGAAATTCAAAGGGCACTGGACAACCTGGTGCGTGGACGCACCACGATTGCGATTGCGCACCGCTTGTCTACCTTGCGCAAGGCCGACCGCCTCGTGGTGATGGACAAGGGCCAAAAGGTGGAAGAGGGCAGCCATGATGCGCTGATGGCACGCGAGGGGGCGTATTGGCGTTTGTACCAGGCCCAGCAACGCCAGGTACAGACGCAAGACGAGATTTTGTTGGGAGAAGCTGAATCATGAACCGGCCCGCAAACACCGTTTACCCCATACTAGTGGTGGACGACACAGGGCGGTTGACCGCCAAAATGGCCGATGGTACGGTTCACAGCAACCTGTACGCGGTCAGAGCTTTTCCGGTGCAGGCGCCGGATGCAGGGGTGTCGCTGATGGGCGATGACGGCCATGAGCGGGTTTGGCTGGAGAACTTGAACGCCCTGCCGGAAACCACGAGGGCGGCAGTCGCCCAAGCCTTGGCGCAAAGAGAATTCATGCCCTTGATCAAGAAGCTGGTGGCGGTTTCGGCGTTCGCGACTCCCAGCACGTGGACGGTGGAAACGGATCGAGGCACCACCGATTTGGTGCTCAAGGGCGAAGAGGACATCCGCCGACTCAGCGCCAACGTCTTGTTGGTGCTGGACAGCCACGGAGTGCAGTTTCTGATCCGCGATCCGGCCCAAATGGACAAGCACAGCCGCAAGCTGTTGGACCGGTTTCTCTGAACAGCTGTTCAGCGTTGTTACTTCAAGTTGCCCGATAAAAACTGGGCCAGGCGTTCGCTCTTGGGCTGCGTCAGCACGGTGCGCGGCTGGCCTTCTTCTTCGATCAGACCTTGGTGCAAGAAAATCAGGTGATTCGATACTTCGCGCGCAAAACCCATTTCGTGCGTCACCACCACCATGGTTCGGCCTTCTTCGGCCAACAACTGCATCACGCGCAACACCTCGGTCACCAGTTCAGGGTCCAGGGCACTGGTCGGCTCGTCGAACAACATCACCTCTGGTTCGACTGCCAAGGCGCGCGCAATGGCCACGCGTTGTTGCTGGCCCCCGCTCATGTGTGCCGGGTAGCGGTCTTCCATGCCATGCAGTCCCACCCTTTCCAGGTACTTGCGGGCGGTGGCAATCGCCTGTTCTTTGGGTACCTTGAGCACCTGCACCGGTGCTTCAATGATGTTTTCCAACACCGTCATGTGTGCCCACAAATTGAAGTTCTGAAACACCATGGCCAATCGGGTACGCAATCGCTGCAGCTGCGCGTGGTCGGCTGCGTGCAGTTCCCCCGAGGCGTTTGGGGTCAGGTGCAGGGTTTCGCCGGCCACCACGATACGACCCTGATGGGGCTTTTCCAGCAAATTGATGCAGCGCAAAAAGGTGCTTTTGCCCGACCCAGAACTGCCGATGATGCTGATCACGTCGCCCGCATGGGCCCGAAGTGAGACGCCTTTGAGCACCTCGTGGTTGCCGTAACGTTTGTGCAAATCGGTGACTTCCAGCTTCAATGGCCGGGCTGCGAGCGCGGGGGGAGCGTCTGTCATTTGGGTGTCTTTATCCATACGGTTCAAAAGCCCAGCAGGGGCCCTGTGCGAAACGGGGTGGCACCGGCTACTTTGCCGATTTCGCCCCCGGCGTGCACATAGCGCTCGCGCACACGCGCGTAAAAAACGCCGCTTACACCAGACCGGACGGTGTGAGTCTGGCCCGTGAGGGGGTTGATAACTTCGGCAACGGGGTCTTTGGCATTCAACCACTGCCCTGGTTCAACCAGAAAAACCAGCACGCCGGGCGCCTGGGCGTTCAAGGTCTGGGAGCCGGCCAGAGGCGTGGCGTCACACAGCTCAGGTGGCAGTTCCGGGGTGTCCGCTTGTACAACGCCCAAGTGGGCCAGGTATGCCATGAGCCCCTGTGCGTCCTGCAAGGCATGGGCGTGAGATACATCGGTTTCGCCCCGCAATTCCACCGTGCTGCTTGCGCATGCCTGCGGTAACGCCACGTTGCGGCCCTGGTTCAGGCATTTGGCTCTGAGTTGCCACCACAGACCCGACAGGCATTCGTCAAAAGGGCTGCCGCCGGAATCTTTGGCCAACAAAACGGTTTGGCATCGCAACAGGCGCGCCAGGGGCTTCAAGGCGGGCCAGCATGCCTCTTCGCTGTACAGGTGCATGACCGATTCGCCATCGCAATGCAAATCCAGCACCACGTCGGCGTCGTGGGCCAGTCCCAACAGGGCCTTGCGCAGACTTTCCAGTTCGGTACTGGGTTGCCAGCCTTCTAAAAATGCCGCAGTGGCCTGCCGCACGAGGGCGGTGTTGGCTGCGGCGTCTTGCGTCAGGTGGTCAGCCACTCTGGGCCAGATCGCGTCGGCCAGAACGGGGTAGTGTCGGTTGAAGTTTTCTGAGGTGTCGAGTTCAAACCGCCCCATGGCTTTGTGATCCAGCCGTTGAGACAGGCCGATGGGGTTGGCCACCGGTACCAACACCACCTCACCGGTCAGCAGCCCTTGCGCTTCGGCGGCCTGCAGCAAGGGTTTGAGGTGGTGGATCACCAGCATACCCGGCAGTTCTTCGGCATGCAGACTGGCCTGTATGTGCACTTTGGGACGTGCCCCTGCGATGCCATACCGGAAGCTGACAGTTTCACGTTGCTGGCCCAGACTGGCAGGCAGCAGGGGGTGCCGATCCACTCTCATGCGTGACCTATTGCTTGCGAGGCGCCAAAAACGCCAGGTAACGGCCTTCGGCCCACTTGAAACACAACACCATGGTGGATGTGATGACAAGGTACACCAATGCTGCCGCAAGGTAGGCTTCAAAGGGGATGTAGAAATCCGAGTAAATCCGGCTGGCTGCGGCTGTCACGTCCAACATGGCGGGAACGGTGCTCGCCAGGCTGGTGCTGTGCAACATCATCACGGCTTCATTGCTGTAGGCGGGCAGGGTACGGCGGATGGCACTGGGCAACACCACTCGACGCATGACTTGCCAGCGGCTCATGCCCATGGCTTGGGCGGCTTCGATTTCACCGGGTGCCGTTTCGCGGATCGAGCCCGCCAACATCTCAGCGGTGTACCCGGCCGTGTTCAAAGCGAAAGCCAGCAGGGCACAGAAAAACGGGTCCTTGAAATGGGTCCAGGGCCACACGGTGTCCCAGCGCTCTTGTATCCACTCCAGTTGTGCCAAACCATAGTAAATCAGGTACAGCTGAATCAGCAGTGGGGTTCCCCGTATGCAATAGGTATAGAAGCCCACACCTTTGCGCAACCAGCCCACGTTGCTGGTCAGTGCCAGTGCCATCAGCAAGGCCAGAACGCCCCCGCTGACCAGTGAACCAGCCAGCAGCGACAGGGTCGTGACGACGCCTTCGCCATACAGGGCCAGGGTGTCGGGTTCCAGGATGACGTCCCAGTTCACAGCTGCACCTTTTTGTTGCCCAGGCTGTAGCGTTGTGCCACCTGGCGCAATACCCACAGGGAAAGCGATGTGTACAGCAGAAACAGCGCAGCGGTGAACAGGAAAAACAAAAACGGTTCACGCGAGGCGGCGCTGGCTTGCTTGGCGCGGTAGGTCATTTCGTGCAAACCAATCAGGCTGACCAGTGCGGTGGTTTTGATCAACACCAGCCAGTTGTTGGTAAAGCCCGGAAGTGCATAGCGCACCATCTGGGGCAGGGTGATGCGCCAGAAGGTCTGCCAGGTTGTCATGCCAAACGCCCAAGCCGCTTCCGATTGCCCTTTGGGTATGGCCATCATGGCGCCCCGGAAAGTTTCGGTCATGTAGGCGCCGTAGATGAAACCTATGGTGAGTGTGCCGGCCAAAAAAGGGTTGATGTCAACGGTGGTGCTGCTGCCCATCCATTCGAGCAGGTTGTTCAAGCCGATGGTGCCGCCATAAAAAATCAACAACATCAAAACCAGTTCGGGAATGCCGCGCACCAGAGTGGTGTACACCGTGGCCAACGACTTGGCACCCCAGTGCCCCGAGAGCTTGGCGGCAGCGCCCAGCAGGCCCAGCGCAATCGCCACCGCCAAAGAAACCAGTGACACCGCTACGGTGAGCAGGGCGCCCTCTAGGATGGTGTAGAAGTAACCGGACATGTTGGAATAAAAAACGGCCCCTGGTCAGGGGCCGGGAGTGACCAGCTTATTTGCCGTACACGTCGATGGTGAAGTATTTGTCAGCCAACTTCTTGTACGTGCCGTTGCTGCGAATGGCGGCGATAGCACTGTTCAATTCGCCCTTGAGCTTGTCGCCCTTGCGCATGGCCACGCCTACACCCGCGCCAAAATATTTGAAGTATTTGGGGTCGTCAAGCGACTGGCCGACAAAGCCATACCCTTTGCCTTCGGGTTTGCCCAAAAAGCCAGCGGTCACCTCTACCGAGTCAGCCACGGTGCCGTCCAAACGCCCCGCTTTGATGTCCAGGTACACCTGGTCTTGCGCTTCGTAAGGAACGATGACCAAACCCTTGCCTTTGAGTTCGCCCAGCGCGAATTTTTCCTGGGTGCTGCCTTTGAGCACGCCCAGCTTTTTGCCCTTGAGCGCGGCGAAATCACTGTCGGCTTTGATGTCGCTCTTGACCACGACGCGGCTGGCGGTGTTGTAGTACTTGTCCGAAAAATCAACCACTTTCTTGCGGTCGTCGGTGATGGACATGGAGCTGATGATCACATCGTATTTCTTGGCTTGAAGGCCGGGAATCATGCTGTCCCATACCTGCTCCACAAACACGCACTTGCGCTTGATTTGTTCACACAGGGCGTTGGCGATGTCCACGTCAAAACCGGTGGGCTTGCCGTCAGGGGTTTTGTAGGTGAAAGGCTCGTAAGTGGGGTCAATCGCCACCCGGAGGTCTGCACCTTGGGCCCACGCACCGGTGGTCAGGCAAGCAACAGCGCACGAAATCAGGAACTTGTTCATCAAATCACCTGGAAAAAGTTGTGATTACCCATTGTAGGGGTGTCCAAGCCCGGTGTTGGCGCTGCCCATCTAAAAGTTGGTCCGGCATAGAATGCCAATCAATGAAAATCCTAATGTCCAACGATGACGGTTACCAGGCCCCTGGCTTGGTCGCACTGTACGAGGCTTTGCGCGACATTGCCGATGTAGAGGTGGTGGCGCCTGAGCAGAACAACAGCGCCAAAAGCAACGCACTCACCTTGCACTCGCCCCTTTACGTGCACCGGGCAGCCAATGGCTTTCGCTACGTGAACGGCACACCGGCCGATTGCGTGCACATTGCGTTGACTGGTTTGCTGGGTTATCGGCCCGACTTGGTGGTTTCAGGCATCAACAACGGTGCGAACATGGGCGACGACACGCTTTATTCGGGCACGGTGGGTGCGGCCATGGAGGGCTATTTGTTTGGGGTGCCTGCGATCGCTTTTTCACAGACGGAACGCGGCTGGGAGCACCTCGATACGGCAGCCCGCAAGGCGCGTGAACTGGTGTTGACCCTCCTGAACAGCGTTGCCGCGCTCACCCAGACAGCGGCTGAACCCCATCATGCACCTTGGTTGCTGAATGTGAATGTGCCCAATTTGCCTGATGAAGAGTTGCGTGGCTTCAAGGTGGCCCGTCTTGGACGCCGACATGCCGCCGAAAAAGTGATCACCCAGACAAGCCCGCGCGGGGAAACCATGTACTGGATTGGCAGTGCTGGCGCGGTCAAAGACGACGCAGAAGGCACCGACTTCCACACCACTGCGACCGGCTACGTTTCAATCACGCCGTTGCAGGTGGATTTGACCGACCACGCCAACCTGCCTTACTGGGCACAAACGGCTGCCCATTTGTCGCCTGGGTTGTCATCACCGCCGCTGTCCCGATCCATCGAGGGCAAGAACCGGTGAACGCCAAGCCGCTGGCCAAGTCTCGGCCATCTTTTCCGGCCCGGTGGGACGCCTCCCCTCAACTGCAACCCAAAACCGGACTGGCGGCGGGGCGGTCGGGTGCGGCGCCTCAACCCTTGCCGCTTGACACCGGCGTGGGCTTGGACTCGCAGGCGGTGCGTTCGGCCATGGTGCGCAAACTGGCCCAGCAAGGCTTGAGCGAACCCCGGGTGTTGGCTGCATTGAGCGCGGTGGAACGGCACCGTTTTGTTGATTCGGCGTTGGTGATACAGGCCTACGAAGACACCAGTCTGCCCATCGGATTGGGGCAAACCATATCCAAGCCGAGCGTGGTGGGGCGCATGCTCGCCTTGTTGTGCGAAGTGCCTGGGCTGGGTGGCGGGCGTGTCTTGGAAATCGGTACAGGGTGTGGTTACCAAGCCGCTGTGCTGAGCCATTTGGCCCGCGAGGTTTACAGCATTGAACGCTTGAAAGGCTTGCACGAAAAAGCCCGTGAGCATTTGCGCCCTTTGCGTTTGCCAAATGTTCACCTGATATTGGGCGATGGCATGTTGGGTTTTGCCCAAGGTGCGCCTTACGCGGCGATTGTGTCTGCTGCTGGGGGGGAGGCGTTGCCCCAGGCATGGCTCGACCAATTGGCAGTGGGGGGGCGTCTGGTGGCGCCCGCCGAACTGGCGCCGGGCAAGCAAAGCCTGGTGGTGGTAGACCGCACCACCACGGGCTGTACCAAGACGGTGTTGGAGGCTGTGAACTTTGTGCCTCTAAAATCAGGGATTGCCTGACGCTGTGTCGGGTTTTTTCCGCTAGCAATGCCATTGACCCCCATTTATCTCTCATTCGATCCGCCTGTGGCAGGCACAAAGTCCGTTCACCGCACGGCAACCGCACCTTTGCGCTTGGCGAGTTTGGCTTTGGTCGCAGCGGTTCTGACGGCTTGTTCTTCCGCTGGCAAGTCCGTGCAGCGGGCCCCTGTGGCCGATCGATCGGCTGTGAGTGGCGCAGGCGTGAACACCAGCCAGGCATCCGCCCCCGGTGCAGCGGCTCCCGCGCCGACACCGGCACAACCGCAAGGGTTTGAGAATGCTGGCAAACCCGGTTATTACTCGGTGCGTCCCGGCGACACCCTGATTCGTATTGGTTTGGAAACCGGGCAGAACTGGCGTGATCTGCAGGCCTGGAACGGTCTGGTCAATCCTCATTTGATCGAGGTTGGACAGGTGTTGCGGGTGGTCCCGCCCGTGGCGACAGCCACTGCCACGCCGATTGCCAAATCCACGGTTGCGGGGTCTGAGTTGCCTGCAACCACCAGCAGTGTGGCCCCTGTTGCCAACCCAGCCACCGTGACCCCGACGCCCGTGGCCCCGATCCGCTCCAAGCCCGCAGAGCCCGCCGATTTGCCCAAAGTTGATTTGGTGTGGCCAGCAGCAGGTGCGGTGATTGAACGCTTTGACGGTGCCCGCAACAAGGGCATCGACATCGCTGGTAAAAAGGGAGACCCCGTGGTTGCAGCTTTGGATGGCAAGGTGATTTACGTGCGCGAGCACAACGGTGCCAGCAACGATGGCCTGCAAAGCTATGGTGTGATGATCATTCTTCAACACTCCAATCAGTTCATCACGGCTTACGCGCACAATGCAGTGGCGTTGGTCAAGGAGTCCCAAACGGTGAAAAAGGGGCAGCCGATTGCGGAAATGGGTGACACCGCTACCGACCGTGTAAAGCTCCATTTCGAAGTTCGCCGACAAGGTTTCCCGGTGGATCCTCTCAAACTTTTGCCTGCCCGCTGATGACGCACACTGTTGATCAAAACATCCCCGACGGGCTGGATGTGGAACCGGTCGCCCCTGGGGCGACGCCCCTGTTGCCCGATGGTTGGCTGGAAATCCAGTCCATCGATCTGGAGGCCCAGGGCGTTGCCCGCCGTGCGGATGGCAAGGTGGTTTTTGTGGATGGTGCCTTGCCCAGTGAATGGGTGTCCGCTCATACCGTGCGCAAAAAAAACCAGTGGGAGCAGGCCAACCTGACCGAAATCCACCGCACGTCAGCGCTTCGGGTGGAGCCCAGATGTGCGCATTTTGGCTTGCATGCCGGGGCGTGTGGTGGCTGCAAGATGCAGCATCTGGAGCCGTCTGCACAGGTGGCCGTGAAGCAGCGGGTGCTGGAAGACAACCTGTGGCATCTGGGCAAGGTCAAACCCTTGAACATGCTGCGCCCCATAGCCGGCCCCGCCTGGGGCTACCGTTACCGCGGGCGACTGTCGGTGCGCTATGTGGCCAAGAAGGGCGAAGTGTTGGTGGGTTTTCACGAGCGCAAAAGCCGTTATGTGGCGGACATGCGTTCTTGTGCGGTTTTGCCACCTCATGTCAGTGACATGCTGATGCCGTTGCGGGTTTTGGTTGGCCAAATGACTGCCCGCGAAACCTGCCCCCAAATTGAGTTGGCCTGTGGTGACGAACTGACCGCTTTGGTGTTGCGTCACTTGGAGCCCTTGTCTGAGGCCGACAAAAACCTGTTGCGGCAGTTTGCCCAGGCCCAACGCGAAGCGGGCCGTCCGGTGCAATGGTGGTTGCAACCCAAAGGGCCGGAAACGGTTCATTTGCTGGATGCAGCCGGAGACGGTTCCCACGAGGTGCTGCATTACACCCTGCCCGAATTCGGGGTGGTGATGCCATTCAAACCGACCGACTTCACCCAAGTCAACCCACACATCAACCGTGTATTGGTGTCGCGGGCCCTGCGTTTGTTGCAAGTGCAGAAAAACGAACGTGTGATTGACTGGTTCTGTGGGCTGGGTAACTTCACGCTACCGCTGGCCACACAGGCGGGCCAAGTGTTGGGCATTGAGGGCAGTGACACCCTGGTGAAACGTTCGGGTGAAAACTGGGCGTTGAACCAAGCCCACAGAGGGGGGCTGGCGCCCACTCGGTTTGTGGCACGCAACTTGTTTGACATGACGCCGGACATGTTGGTGGCCGATGGCGTGGCCGACAAGTGGTTGGTGGACCCGCCCCGGGAAGGTGCTTTCGCCTTGGTCAAAGCCCTGGCCGACCTTCATCAGCAGCGTTTGGCGGGGGAGGCTTTGTCTGCGGAGGCACAAGCATGGACGCCGCCGCAGCGCATTGTGTATGTGAGTTGCAATCCAGCCACCTTGGCCCGGGACGCCGGCCTGTTGGTGCATCAGGCTGGCTACCGGTGTGCCGCAGCGGGGGTGGTCAACATGTTTCCGCACACCGCGCACGTTGAAAGCATTGCGGTGTTTGAAGTCGCCTGAACCTTATTTTTTGGCGGTCGCGGCGGGTTTTTCTGCAGGGGCACTGTCGTGGGAAACCACTTCCTCACCCGGTGCCACGACCGGGGCAGGGAGGGAGGGGGGTGCGGCCATGCCCTCGATCTTGTTTTCTCGCATGTATTCGTCCATTTCCCTCCAGCCTTGAAAAACCGCCGCTTTTCCGGCTTTTGGGTTGTTCTTGTAGCAATCTTCGATGCTGCGCAAAGCGTGCCGACACGCGCTGCCGATGGCCCGCCCCTCGGCGTCCTTTTTCTCGTTCACTTGAACGGCGGTTTCGATACCCAGCATGTCGCAGCCGGTGACAGCCGTCAAGACAAGCAAGCTCAGAGCGAACCGAGCGCAACAGCGTGTTGCTTTTGACGCCCGGGCATAGGAATTTTGTAGCGACACCATGGGAGTCATTTCGGCCGATATGGCCGAAACTTGACCACGCAACGGGTCAATCGCGCTCACCACCAAAAATACCCAACAAGGCCAACAGGCTTTGGAAAATGTTGAAAAGGCTCAAATACAGCCCCAACGTGGCCGTGATGTAGTTGGTTTCTCCGCCATCCACAATGCGCTTGAGGTCGATCAGCAGGAACGCGCTGAAAATGCCAATCGCCATCACGCTCAAGACGGCCATGCCTGCGGTGCTGCCCACAAACACGTTGATGATGCCACCGATCATCAACACCACGGCGCCCATGAACAGCCACTTGCCCCAGCCCTCCAGGTCGCGTTTGATGATCGAAGACAGGTTGGCCATGACCAGAAACACCCCGGCCGTGCCTCCGAATGCCGTCATGATCAGGTCGGCCCCATTCTGGAACCCCAACACTGCGGCCAGCATGCGCGAGAGCATCAGGCCCATGAAAAAAGTGAAACCCAGCAGCACTGGCACACCGGCGCCGGAGTTCTTGGTTTTTTCGATGGCGAACATGAAGCCAAAGGCGCCCCCCAAAAAGACCACCATGCCCAGCCCGCCTGTCAATCCAGCGGTCAATCCGGTGGCCACACCCAACCAAGCACCCAACACCGTGGGGACCATGCTCAAGGCCAACAACCAGTAGGTGTTGCGCAACACTTTGTTGCGCTGCTGTGCGTCGCTGGGGTTGCCGTAAACAGTGAAGTCGCGCATTTCATGGTCCATGGCATAACCTTTCGAGTGAACTGTGAGCCGCCCATTCTAGGGCCACCGAGCGGGTTGGGCAGATCTGTTTTGACCGATTTGGGGTCAATGAGGGCTGCAACCAGCCCACAAACCCGGTAAGCTCGTGCGTTTGTTTGAATTCCACTGTAAGGAAAAGTTCATGAAAACCAAAACGACCCTCGAACTGGCCGATGTGAAAGCCATTGCAGCCGCTGCCGAGGCAGAGGCCTTGAAAAACAACTGGGCGGTGACGATCGCCATCGTCGATGATGGTGGTCACTTGCTTTGGTTGCAGCGGCTGGATGGCGCGGCAGCCATTTCCGCCCACATTGCACCGGCCAAAGCCCACACATCGGCCATGGGGCGCCGGGAAAGCAAGGTGTACGAGGAAGTGATCAACCAGGGGCGTACCTCGTTCTTGAGTGCGCCCACCATCCAAGGCATGCTGGAGGGGGGGGTGCCGATCATGAAGGACGGTCAGTGCATCGGCGCGGTGGGCGTCAGCGGCGTGAAGTCCAATGAAGACGCCCAAATTGCCCGAGCCGGGATCGCTGCCATTGGCCTGTGATACGTTGAACGCCCGCGAGGTGCGATGGGTGAAAACAGACTATTGCCCTTATAGAAACTATCAATAGAAAGTATTGATTGCTATGGGCTATGATTTGCGGGTGTTCAGTTTCTTCTCAACCCGTTAGCAACCACAAGGAAAATCCATGTCTTTGATCAACACCACTGTTCAACCCTTCAAAACCCAGGCTTTTCACAATGGCAAGTTCATTGAAGTGTCTGACGAAAGCCTCAAGGGCAAGTGGTCTGTGCTGATTTTCATGCCGGCCGCCTTTACCTTCAACTGCCCCACGGAGGTGGAGGACGCTGCCGACAACTACGCCGAATTCCAGAAAGTGGGCGCTGAGGTCTACATCGTGACCACCGACACCCACTTCAGCCACAAGGTGTGGCATGAAACCTCCCCTGCAGTGGGCAAGGCCCAGTTCCCGCTGGTGGGTGACCCCACCCACACACTGACCAACGCTTTCGGCGTGCACATTCCCGAAGAAGGTTTGGCCTTGCGTGGCACTTTCGTGATCAACCCCGACGGCGTGATCAAGACCGCTGAAGTGCATAGCAACGAAATCGCCCGAGACGTGAAAGAAACCCTGCGCAAGCTGAAAGCGGCTCAGTACACCGCAGCCAACCCCGGCCAAGTGTGCCCGGCCAAGTGGAACGAAGGCGCCAAGACCATCGCGCCTTCTTTGGAGCTGGTTGGCAAGATTTGAGGCTGCTGAAAACGGCGGCGTGGCTGGTTCCACGCCCTGTTTGCAAACTCCGAAATGCCGCCCTTTGGGGTGGCTTTTTTTCGCCCGTGCACAGCATTGGTTTTGCCTATGAATGCATTTCAAATAACAAATTGGTATTTTGAATAGGCAAATCCTATACTTCATCCATCGCAGCGCTTCCGTTGCACCCATTGACCCAACGACAAGGATTTGCAAATGCTCGACGACAACCTCAAAGCGCAACTGAAGGCTTATTTGACCCGCGTGACCCAGCCTTTTGAGTTGGTGGCCACCCTGTCCAATACGGCGCAACCCAGCGGGGCCGATACCGATGTAAAGCAACTGCTGGCGGACATTGTGGAGGCTTCGGCTGGCAAGATCACTGCGCGGTTCGATGGAAACGACGCACGCAAGCCATCGTTTGCGTTGGTCCGACCCCACGGCCCCGAGTTGAACCTGACGTTTGCTGGCCTGCCATTGGGCCACGAATTCACTTCGCTGGTGTTGGCCTTGTTGTGGACCGGCGGGCACCCCCCCAAGGTCGAAGCCGATGTGATTGAACAGATCAAGGGCTTGGACGGCGATTTCAACTTCGAGGTGTACATGTCCTTGAGCTGCCACAACTGTCCGGACGTGGTGCAGGCGTTGAGTCTCATGTCGATTTTCAACCCCCAGGTCAAAACCACGGTGATAGAAGGTGGGGCTTTCCAGGACGAGGTGAACGCCCGCCAAGTGATGGCCGTGCCCAGCACGTTCCTGAATGGAGAAACTTTCGGGTCGGGTCGCATGCTGGTCGAAGAAATCGTGGCCAAGTTGGACACCGGCGCGGCTGGCAAAGACGCCGCCAAACTCAGTGCCAAGGACGCGTTTGACGTGCTGATTGTGGGCGGTGGCCCAGCGG
>JACCDQ011994182.1_pt1 | contig 14741 bp, 13 predicted proteins | sample 7446031 | NCBI WGS metagenome assembly JACCDQ01 (sample SAMN15323442, study PRJNA562643) | freshwater metagenome | isolation source: river surface water | place: USA:Blue River Watershed | collected 2017-08-17
ACATCAACTGCGGCGAAATTGTGGACGGTGTGTGCTCCATCGAAGAAATGGGCCAGCGCATTTTTGAACACATCCTGGCCTGCGCCTCCGGCACCGCCAGCAAGAGCGAAAAGCATGGTTACGGCCAAAGCGAGTTCGTCCCCTGGCAAGTCGGCGCTGTGATGTAAGCCCTCAAGGGCCTCGCAACGTCCTCATCTATTTTCATTGGAGCAATTTCATGGCCATCACCCTCGCCCCCCAAGTTCTCGAAGACAAAATCACCGCGCTGTTCGTTGCGGCTGGCAGCAGCGCGCAAGAGGCGCGGCAAGTGGCCGCCAACCTGGTGCTGGCCAACCTCAGTGGCCACGACTCGCATGGCGTGGGCATGGCGCCGCGCTACATCGACGCGATTCTCGAAAAAGGGCTGGTCCCCAACACCTCGCTGGCCGTGCGATTGGACAGCGGCATGTTGCTGGGGCTTGATGGCCAAAAGGGCTACGGCCAAATTGTGGGCGTGCAGGCCATGGAACTGGCGTTTGAGCGCGTGGCCCAGCACGGGGCCTGCATCTTCTCGTTGTCGCGTGCCCACCACCTGGGCCGCATTGGCCATTTCGCGGAGATGGCGGTGGCCCGCGGCTGGATTTCGCTGCACTTCGTCAATGTGCTGTCGCGCCCCGTGGTGGCGGCCTGGCACGGTGGCGATGGCCGCTACGGCACCAACCCCTGCTGCATAGGCATCCCCGTGGGCGTGGGCGACGCCCAGCGCGAGCCCTTTGTGCTCGACTTTGCCACCAGCCGCGTGGCCCAAGGCAAGATGAGGGTCGCCCACAACGAGGGCAAAGAAGTGGCGCCCGGCACCCTGATCGATGAACACGGCGCGCCCACCAACCGCCCCGGCGTGGTGGTGGTGCCGCAAAGCAATGGCCGCTATGGCGCGCTCATGCCCTTTGGCGAGCACAAAGGCTTTGGCATGGCCGTGGCCTGCGAACTGCTGGGCGGGGCGTTGAGCGGCGGCGGCACCTGGCACCGCGAAGCCGACAACAAGCGCTCGGTCTACAACGGCATGCTCACCATCGTCATCGACCCGAAAGCCTTGGGCACGGGCGCGGCCTTTGCAGAGGAGACGCTGGCGTTCCTGGATTGGCTGCGCGAAAGCCCGGCAGCACCAGGGACCGATGGCGTCAAGATTGCGGGAGAGCCTGAGCGTGCGGCGCGGGTGGCGCGCCGAGAAAAAGGCGTCGTGGTGGATGATGCGACTTGGGGAGAAATTGTGGCGGCAGCGGGCAAAGTCGGCGCCGCAATTTAACCCCCTCCCCCCGTCCTCGCGATCGCAGCGCGGCGATCTCTCTCCGGAAAGAGGTTGCCGCGGCCCCGCAGGGGCCTCGCAATGACTTAGTGGGATTGGAGGACGCAGCAGATGGAATGGGACAGGTGGCTGGTGTGCTCGTCCAGGATCAAGGGTGCATTGGCTTGCGGGGTCGCAGAGGGGTTGCCACTGCCTTTGAGCCAAGCCTTCAGTTTTTTCTCCAGGCCGCGCAAATACATTCGAAATGCCGAGCGCTGCTTAACTGGCGCAATGAGTCGGTAGTTCGCATCGAAAATTGGCGAGCGATGCGCACTGGTCGAAGTTGAAAAATGCCGCGCCACCTGCTTCTGTCGGTAAAAGTCACTGACAGACACGAAGCTCAATTGCGCGCCCGCCCGCGTGGCCAGGGCTTGCAAAGACGCACGCGAAAACCACCACAAATGAACCGGCGGCGACTCGGAATCCCAGATCGATTGGTCGCGCTCGGTTTTGTTGGGCGTGGTCAGAATCAATCGACCGTCAGCACCGATCAAGCTCAAAATGTCCGAAACGAACTGCACCGGATCTTCCAGGTGCTCAATGAGTTCGGTGCAAATGACGTATTTGGGTCGGATCGCTTGCGTCTGGACAAACGAGGCCAAGGTCCCGCAATGGTAATGGTCGCCAAACTTGTTTTTGGCAAGCGCCACCACTTCGCGTGAAATGTCCAAACCCACGGCGTTGTAGCCGGCCTGGTTGAGGGCATAGGTCAAATAGCCCTGGCCGCAGCCCACCTCCAGAATCAGCTCACCGCGATCGGCCACGTTCTTTTCAAGGTAGTCGATCACGCCAAAATAGCAATCCTCTTTGTGCTTGATGTGTTGAAGGGGATGGCTCGCCTTCAACACCTCCTGCGCGAGCTCATAGTAACGGGCATAGCCTGGCACCCGCTGCACATTTTGGTAAATGTGCTCATACAGCAAGGACTCCGAAGCCATGGGGTCGACATAGCTCACATGGCAGCTTTGACACGCCATCACTTTGAAAAAAGCAGCTTGTCGGTAGCCTTCAATCGTGCCCTGCTCGGTCACCTGAGGCGCTTGGCAAATGGGGCATGGCGTAGGGTTCATGGCGTGGGCCCCTTCAAGCGCAGTCCTTGCGCGATGTTGTCAATGTTCTCAAGCGTGATTTTTGCGGCCGCCAAGTCCGGCCGAGACCGAATGGCCTCGGGTGTCAGGTCCGACAGGCGCAAGGCAAGCAACTTCTGAACAAGCTCTTGCGAAAAGCGGTACTTCACCACCTGGGCAGGGTTGCCCGCCACGATGGCATAAGGCGGCACGTCACGGGTCACCACGGCACCAGCCCCAATGACGCAGCCTTGGTGCAAGGTCACGCCCGACAAAATCATGGCGCCATGGCCTATCCAGACGTCGTCTTGCACCGTGATTGGCCCCTTGGTGCGCGATTCGTTGGGATGCCCCAGCATCATCACCTTGAAAGGATATGTCGACAGATGGTCATGCGCATGGTTGCCACCCAGCAAAAATTGCACATCGTCGGCAATCGAAACATAGTGGCCAATGCTGAGCCGCTCTTCTGGCAGGCCCCATGTGTGCACATTGAGGCGCCCATAGCTGCCATGGCCCACGTCAACTTTTGAAAAATCAAAAGGCGCGCCCATCGAGGTGTCGTTGTGGGCGTTGCGCAAGCGCCAAAGCTTGGCCAAGTATTTCGGGTGGCGCGGCCGAAGCTTGAGCACCCAGCGTGTCCAGGCGTCTGCCCAGCGCGCGCGCCAGCCAAATCGCTTTTTCGGCTTGCCCTTGGCCTGGGTGAGGGCCATCCATGTCGCACGCGCCGCCTGCACGGCGGGGCGGTAGTATGGCTCGTCGCCATAGACGCTGTCCAAGACCTCTTCTAGCGGATACAAATAAAAATCATGGTCCAGGTGAAATTGGTACGCCAGGATGTGGTGGCACAAAACCGCTTTTTTCTCTTCAGCAAAGGTTTGTTCTGACAATGCAGGCATGTGGCCGCGCAAGATTTCCAAATAATTCACGCCAAACACTTGCGCCAAGCCATAGCCCCCTTTGCGACCGCCGTCTTGAACGTCAAAGCAAACCGCGTTGCACACGAGCACCTCAGGCCGAAGCGCCATCAAGCGCAGCAATACATCGACCTGCGCCAGAGACTTGGCAGCGCAGCGCGAGAAGTCAGGCATGGCGTCGAGCTGGTCTTTCCAAATGCCAAAGGCACCGATCCAACCCATGTAAAAGGAAACGGTTTGCACAAAGGCATCAACGCCTTGCAGGCGCATCAGCGGTTCGGGCGTTTTTCTGCAGCCGTTCAACATGAAAAGGACAGGCTGCTGGGCCTCATGCTGCACCACCAGCGCGTACAAGGTCTCGAGCCCTTGTTCCTTCCAGGTCACGGTGTCGTTCAACAGTTTGAGAAACTTGCCCTGGCCTCGCCGCAGCGCCATCTCAAAATTTTGATCTGCCACGTTGCTGTCATTGCGGAAATACCTCACGCGCCCATCGAACCGCGCCACAAACTCTTCAGCCACACGGGCGGTGTGGTCGGTGGATGCGTTGTCGGAGACAACCACCTCAATGTCGGGGTGCGCCAAAAAAAAGGGCTGGGAGGTCAGGCTGTGCAAGGCCGCCGCCAACATGGGCGCGCGGTTGCGCGTTGGGATGCAGATGGAAAGACGAATTTCCATGCAGGCTCAGCTTGGCAAATACTTGCCAACCTCCGACAAAAGCGCAGACTCTAATTCTGGCAACAAGGCATAGAGCGGGTTCGATTGCATTTTGCCGTCGGGCAGGATCTTGCTCGACACCGCAGGGAAGTTGGTTTGCTCGGGGTCCACAGGCACAATCCAGGCCTGGGGGCCGGGCTGCCGGATCAAAGTCGCCAAATGGGCGATGTTGTCTTCTTCCACTTGCAAACGCCGCGCGGGAATGCCATAGGCCTGAAACAGCTGCTGCCAATCCGGCGAGGCCAAGCCGGTGGCTTGGTCACAGCCCACATAGGCGCCGCCAAAAAATTTTCTTTGGGTGGCGCGAATCGAGCCATAGCCCCCGTTGTCCATGATGAACATTTTCAGGGGCAGGTTGTGCCAACGGACCACGGCCAATTCTTGCAAGTTCTGGGCAAAGCCCCCATCGCCTTCCACATGCACCACGGTCTGTCCGGGTTGTGCAAAGGCCGCGCCAATGGCAGTGGCCAGGCCAAAGCCCATGCTGGCAAACGCCGGGCTGGTGGTAATGTATTGCCCGGGTTTGGCCTGGCACACTTGCAGCCCTCCCGTGAAAGCGCCACCGCTGGAGGTCAAGGCCAACAGGTCGTCGGCCTTCATCGCTTGGGTCAGGTGTCTGATGAAGGTAAATGGCGAGACAAAGCCTGGCGCATGGACATTGGCCGGCTCGATGACTGGCAAGCGGCGCCTGACGTTTTGCACATAGCTGAGCCAGCCCTCAGGGTCGGTCCATGTCACAGCATTCAACAAGGCAGGCAAGACTTCGTCGGGCACGGCCGCCAGCGCGCCTGTCAATGCAGGGTGGCCTTTGCGAAGCTCTTCCTCATCTGGGTAAATTTGGTAAATGGCGGCGTGGCCCGCGTAGGCTTGCCAATTGAAACCCGTTTGCTGCAAGTCCCACTGCACCCCTACGCCCACCACCACATCGGCCTGCGCCAACAAGATGTTGGCGCTTCTTTGCCCACCCCATGAACCCGGCCTTCCCGCATTCAATGGGTCGTCATCCGAGATTCTGTCGACCGCAGAAGTCGCGGTCATGACCGGCAGCTTGGCACGCGCGAAAGCCGAGCGCAAGCCCCAAGCCACCTGGCGTGACACCAGGCCGCCCAGCAACACCACCGGCCGCTTCGCTGAAGAGAGCGCCCGCGCCATGGCGGCAATGCCATCTTGGAACGCGGGATCGGTGGCATGCCGCAACGGCGCAGTCGAAGGCAGGCTGCTGTCCGGCGCTGGCGCGTCGTTCAAAAGCTGTGGATCCACCTGCGCACCTTGCACATCAAGGCACACCTCGATCACCACCGGCCCGGGGTGCGGGGTCACCGTCGCTTGCACCAAGGCCATGAAGGCCGCGCGCCCAATAGGCTCACGCAAACAGGTCGACCGAACGGTGATGGCCTGCGTCAAGGCCGTGCCATCCACCTCTTGCACGCCACGCTGCCGCAAGGTTCCCGTGAGCATGTCCGAGGCCTTGACTTGCCCCGAGATCACCAGCATGGGCCGGCGCTCGGTGAAGCCACTGGCAATGGCGGTGACGATGTTGGTCAGGCCCGGCCCTGTGGTCACCAACGCAAACGCACGGCCCTCGGGGCTGCACTCGTTGAAGTGCTCGACCGCAATGCCCGCGGTCATTTCGTGCACCACCGGGATCATCTTGAACTTTGAGCGAAAGCCATTGATCAGGTGCATGCACCCGCCGCCTGCGAGAAAAAAACAATGGGTGTAACCGGCCGCTACCAGCCAGTCAGCCATGACACTGGCGTAGGTGGGGAGTGGCGTGGTGTGATTCATGTCAAGAGGCAAGGTGGTGTGTGCGGTGCCAATGCAAGGTTCTGGCGATGGCCTGGTCCAGGCTGACCCTGACCTCCAGCCCCAGATCGGCGCGGGCCCGGTCGATGTTGGGAACGTAGGCTTGGCGTGGCATGTCTGGCGAAGCCTGTTCGGCGATGTGCACCGTCACAGGCGCGGTGGCGTGCAGGCGGATGTTGTCAGCCAGCGCCTGCAAGCTGATGGCTTGATCGGAGCCCACATTATAGGCTTGCCCTGTTTTCCCTCTGCATAAAATTTGCCAGAGCCACACCGCCAAATCGGCAGCGTACAGGTAGGACCGAACCACCTGGCCGTGACCCAAGATGCGAATGTCGCGCTGCGCCAAAACATCGCGCAGGAAATTGCCAATGGCGAAATGCGTGTCCAAGGGCAAGTAGGGCCCCACAAAGGCAAAGCAGCGCGCCACCGTCAGCGCGAAACCGCTTTGACGCGCAGCGATGACGCACAACAACTCCGCCATGCGTTTGCTCTCTGCATAAGCCGAAGCAAGCGAAGTGGGGTCAGGGCCGCCCAGGTAAGTTTCGCTCAGTGTGGGCATGTCAGGGGGTTGGGGCCCATACACCGCCCCCGAGCTCACAAAAAGCAGACGCTCCACACCCGCTGCTTGGCAGAACGCCAGCACATGCCGCGTGCCGTTCACCACGGTATCCACGTTTTCTTCGCTGGAAACATAGTGGCTGTAAACAGTGACGGCATGGATCACATGCGAAAAATGCCCCGGCGGAAAAGCGAACGACTGCACATCACCGTGCCATTGAAAAAAGTCAGCGCGCTTTGCCAATTGCGGCGCTTGCAATGCGAAGCGCTCGGGCGAGCGCACCAGCAGCCAGACCTCACAACCCAACGCCAGGTGGTCGTTGGCATAGGCAATGCTCTCCAACAGCCAGCGCCCAAAAAACCCCGTGGCCCCCGTGAGAAAAATGCGTTTCGATCGCAGCCCCTCCCAGGCACTGGCCGCATGCTTTAAAACATGCGCCAAATCTTCTGAGGCGAGGGTGTAGGCCATGCAGCGTTAAAAGTTCAAGCCAAAAAATTCTTCCAACTTTTCAGCGATGTAGTCCAGCTGTGGCTGGCCCAAGGCCGGGAAGGTACCGAGCCAGAAGGTTTGGTTCATCACCACATCGGTCTGAATCAGCGCACCACTCACGCGGAAATGGCGGCCCAACATGTAGGGCTGCTTGGTCAAGTTGCCCGCAAACAAAAGCCGGGTGCCAATTTTGTGCTGGTCCAGGTAATTGATCAGGTCCGAACGCTTCACACCGCTGGATTCTTTCAGCACCAAAGGAAAGCCAAACCAGGAGGGCTCTGAACCAGGCGTGGCCTGTGGCATGTGAAAAAACTCTGCGCAACTGGCCAGACGTTCTTTCAGGTAATCGAAGTTGGCACGGCGCTTGGCAATGAATTCTTCCAGCCGGTCCAATTGCGCCAATGCACAGGCCGCTTGCATGTCAGTGATTTTCAGGTTGTAGCCCAGGTGGCTGTAGGTGTATTTGTGGTCATAGCCCTCGGGCAGCTGGCCCAACTTCCAACAAAAGCGCTTGTTGCATGTGTTGTCTTTGCCAGGCGGGCAATAGCAATCTCGGCCCCAATCGCGAAAAGACTCGGCGATCAGCTTCAGCTCGGCGTTGTTGGTGAACACCGCCCCGCCTTCGCCCATGGTGATGTGGTGCGCCGGGTAAAAGCTCAGGGTGGCAATGTCGCCAAAGGTGCCCACTTTTTGGCCCTGGTAAGTGGCCCCCAAAGCGTCACAGCAATCCTCGACCAACCACAGCTGGTACTTCTTGCACAAGGCGGTGACCACCTCCAGGTTGAAGGGGTTGCCCAAGGAGTGGGCCAACATGATGGCCTTGGTCTTGGGCGTGATGGCCGCCTCGATGAGGTTGGCATCGATGTTGTGCGTTGCCAAGTCCACATCCACAAACACCGGCACCGCGCCAAATTGCACAATGGGGTTCACCGTGGTCGGAAAACCTGCGGCCACGCCAATCACCTCGTCGCCGGGTTGAATCGCACGGGCGCCCAGGCGCGGCGAGGTGAGCGCAGAGAAGGCTACCAAGTTGGCCGACGAGCCCGAGTTCACCGTCAGCACATGCTTCACGCCCAGGTACTGGGCCAAGCGCTGCTCAAATTCCGCGTTGAAACGGCCGGTCGTCAGCCAGCCATCCAAGCTGGCCTCGACCATCAATTGCAACTCGCGCGCGCCCAGCACTTTGCCGGAAACCGGCACCGCCGTTTGCCCGGGCACAAAGGCTTGCGGTTGGTAAGCCAGGTCCGCATATTCCTGCACGCGCAAGGCGATGTCGCGGCGAATGTCTGCCAGTTTTTGGGAAGTGTCAGCTGATGTCATGGTGTGCTTTCTTGGTATTGCGCGATTTGCGACAGGCAAAGTTCGCGCACGTTGCGCCCTGCCAACCAGGCTTGGTGCCATTCGGTGATTTTTTGCAAGGCGGTGTCCAAAGACCACCGCGGCTGCCAACCCAGTTCGGCTCTGGCTTTGGAGATGTCCAGTTTCAGAAAGTGAGCCTCATGGGGATGGTCGCCCTGCGCCACTTGCCATGTCGCCCCTTGGGACCAGGCCTGCGTCATGCGTTGCACAATCCATTGCACCGGTTGGGCGTCTTCATCGCGTGGCCCGAAATTCCAGGCTTGCGCAAACGCTTGCCCCGATGCCGACAAGTGCTGCGCCAAGCAGAGATAACCCGACAAGGGCTCCAACACATGCTGCCAGGGTCGAATGGCGTGGGGGTTGCGAATCAGCACCGCTTGCTGTTTTTCAAGGGCACGCAAAATATCGGGCACCAAGCGGTCTTGCGCCCAATCGCCGCCACCCATCACATTGCCCGCTCGGGCACTGGCCAAGGCAATGCCGCGCTCCGCCATGAACGAGCGCCGGTAGGCGCTGGTCACCAACTCGGAACATCCCTTGCTGTTGCTGTAGGGGTCATGGCCGCCCATGGGCTCGTCTTCCCGATAGCCCCAATGCCATTCTTGGTTTTCATAGCACTTGTCGGTGGTGACGTTCAACACCACGCGCACGCTGTCGGTCAGCCTGGCCGCTTCCAGCAGATGCACCGTCCCCATCACGTTGGTGGCATAGGTGTCCACCGGCTGCGCATACGACAAACGCACCAAAGGCTGTGCAGCCATGTGCAGCACAATCTCCGGCGCGAAGCGCCGCATGGCCTCGGTCAAGTGTGAAAGGTCGCGCACATCGCCCACGGTGCTCAGCATGCCTTGCGCGACTTTGGCTTCCTCAAACAAGGCGGGCTGGGTGGGCGGCGGTAAGGCATAGCCTTGCAAGTGAGCACCCATGCTTTGCAGCCAGAGGCTGAGCCAACTGCCTTTGAAGCCCGTGTGGCCGGTTAAAAAAACCCGCTTGCCTCGCCAAAAGTCTGGAGCCACACCCATGGCGTTCATTCCCATGTTTTCCAAGGCGCTTTGGCTTCGGCCCACAGCGACTCCAGGTATTGCTTGTCGCGCAAGGTGTCCATGGGTTGCCAGAAACCCGTGTGCTGGTAGGCCATCAACTCACCCTCTTGCGCCAGGGCCATCAGGGGTTGTTGTTCCCAAATGGTGTTGTCGCCTTTCAAGTGCGACAACACTTTGGGCGACAGCACAAAAAAACCGCCATTGATCATGGCGCCATCGCCTTTGGGTTTTTCAGTGAACCTGAGCACCTGCTGGTTTTGGATGTCCAACAGGCCAAACCTTCCAGGCGGGTACACCGCCGTCACGGTGGCTTTTTTGCCATGCGCGCGATGAAACGCCAAGGTGGCGGCGATGTCAATGTCCGACACGCCGTCACCGTAGGTGAAAAAGAAGGCTTCCTCGTCTTTCACATGCTCGGCCACCCGGGCCAAGCGCCCGCCGGTCATGGCATGGTCGCCAGTGTCCACCAAGGTCACGGTCCAAGGCTCGGCGCGCTTTTGATGCACATGCATGGCATTGCTGCGCATGTCAAAGGTGATGTCGGACATGTGCAGAAAATAGTTGGCGAAGTATTCCTTGATCAAATAGCCTTTGTAGCCGCAGCAAATCACAAAGTCGTTCACCCCGTGGTGCGAATACATTTTCATGATGTGCCAAAGAATTGGCTTGCCCCCAATTTCCACCATGGGCTTGGGGCGGATCACGGTCTCTTCGCTCAAACGCGTGCCGAGACCTCCGGCAAGAATCACTGCTTTCATGCATTTTCCTTTTCAGTGCTGGCCGAACAGACAAAGGCATCCGCGTAAAACCGCTCGGCTGGCAAGCCCGCATGCGTCAGGTCGCTGAAGGCACTGCGAATCATGACCTCGGCGCCGCAGGCATAGACCACGGCCTGGTCGAAATGAGCGTGGTCGTCCAGCGCGCGGTCCTGCACATGGCCACGCGCGCCTGACCAAGAGGCATCGGCACGCGACAGCACCGGCACATACCGAATGCCTTTGAAGTCATTCAAGCCTGGCCAATACAAATCGCTGAGGGTACGTCCGCCCCAATACACCGTCACACTGCGAGGTTGCTGAGACGCGCCCTGCTCTGCGTTCAATGCTTCGAGCATGGCTTTGACGGGCGCCATGCCTGTGCCCGTGGCCAAAAAAATCACATCCCTGCCGGCGGCAGGGCGCATGAAAAAAGTGCCCAAAGGTCCATACAGGCGCAGCAGGTCACCGGCCTTGGCTTCTTCAAACCAATACCGTGACAAAACGCCTTGCTGCACCGCGCGAATGTGCAACTCCAATTGTTTGCCCTGTGCCGATGCATTGGCAATGGAGTAACTGCGGCGCAGGCCCTGCGGCCCAATGATTTCAATGTACTGGCCCGGCAAAAAGGCAAAGTCACTGCTGGGGGGTAACCGAAGCATCACTCGCATCACGTCCGGCGCAGACAAGCTCAAGGCTTCGATGCGACATGGCAGGGTTTTTCGGGGCGGCAACACCGCACCGCCCAAATCTTGCGACTGCACCACCACATCGGTCACGGCCGCGCGGGCGCAAGACAAAATCCAACCTGCCTGCTTTTCTGCGTCGGTCAGACCCAGCTCATCGTGGCGCAGGCGGGTTTGCCCCTCCACCAAGCGACATTTGCAAGTGTTGCATCGCCCCGTGCGGCAGCTGTAGGGCAAGGCCACCCCCTGGCGCAGGGCGGCATCCAGCAGGGACTCCTCCTCCAGGGCCTCAAAAGTGGCGCCTTGTTGAAGGAACACGGTTGGCATGGCCGCCAGCCCTCTTAAGCCATCACCAGCGCCAACGCCGCCTCCAGCTGCTCCGTCGGGCTCTTCTTGAACCCCGAGCGCGCAAACCGCTGCAACCGGCCCAGCGCAAACGCTGTGAGCACCGACGCCCGCACCTGCGCTTCCACCGTGGGCGTTTGCGACAAGCGCACCACTTGCGCGTCTTTCAGCACCTGGCGCAAGCTCGACTCCAATCGGTCAAAAAACTGGTTCATGCGCTGTTGCAAGCGCTCGTTCTCGTGCACCAGGGCATCGCCCACCATCACGCGGGTCATGCCCTGGTTGCGCTCGCCAAACTGCAACAGCATGGCGATGATGCGTGCCGCCTTTTGGGCGCCATCGCCCTCGCGCTCAATGATCTGGTTCACCAGGCCAAACACCGTCTGGTCAATGAAGTCCAGCAAGCCTTCAAACATCTGCGCCTTGCTGGCGAAGTGGCGGTACAGCGCCGCCTCGCTCACCTGCAACTTTCCGGCCAAGGCGGCGGTGGTCACGCGCTCGCCGCCCGGTTGTTCCAGCATTTGGGCCAGGGTTTGCAAAATTTGCACGCGGCGCTCGCCGGGCTTGGGGCGCTTGCGGGTGGGCGCCTCTTCGGCAGCGGGAGAAGGGAGGGTGTCGTCTTCGGCCATGGTCGTCTCTCTTCGTTGTTCTGGGTGCTGGGTTGACAGAGGGTGCTCAGTGCGAGCGAATCATGGTGCCGTAGGCTTGGTCGGTCAAAATTTCCAACAGCATGGCGTGGGGCACGCGGCCATCAATGATGTGCACCGAGTTCACGCCGCTCTTGGCGGCCTCGAGCGCGCCGCTGATCTTGGGCAACATGCCGCCGCTGATGGTGCCGTCTTCGAACAGGTCGTCAATTTGACGGGCTGACAAATTCGTCAAAAGGTTGCCGGCTTTGTCGAGTACGCCCGGAGTGTTGGTCAGCAACACCAGTTTTTCTGCTTTCAGCACCATCGCGAGTTTAGCCGCCACCACATCGGCGTTGATGTTGTAGCTTTCGTTGTTTTCGCCAAAGCCAATCGGGCTGATCACGGGAATGAAGGCGTCGTCTTGCAAGGCCTTGACCACGCTGGGATCGATGCCCACGATGTCGCCCACCTGGCCCACGTCGTATTCCTTGCTGGCGTCTTTGTTGTCCACCATTTTCAGCTTGCGCGCATGGATCATGCCGCCATCGCGCCCGGTCAGGCCCACCGCCTTGCCGCCGGCCTGGTTGATCAGGCCCACGATGTCTTGCTGCACTTCGCCGGCCAGCACCCACTCCACCACTTCCATGGTTTCCTCGTCGGTCACGCGCATGCCTTGAATGAACTCGCCCTTCTTGCCCAGGCGGTTCAGCGCAGTTTCAATCTGCGGGCCGCCGCCGTGCACCACCACCGGGTTCATGCCCACCAATTTCAGCAGCACCACGTCTTCGGCAAAGTCGGCTTGCAGGGCCGGATCGGTCATGGCGTTGCCGCCGTATTTGATGACCAGGGTCTTGCCATGAAACTTGCGGATGTAGGGCAGCGCCTGCGCCAAAATTTCCGCTTTGTCGCGGGGGGGGATGTGGGTGGTGTCGGTCATGGGGTTGGCTTCTTCGAAAATCCAGCAATGGCTGAATTGTGCCGCAAGTTACCCCCCACTTCGCTCGCAACGACGAAGAGCGCGGTTACCACTCGGGGCGAAGCTCGTCCCAGGATTTGGCGGTCGCGTCTTTGGCGGCGAGGTTGGGCTGAAGGGGTGCGAGCTCTTCCAAGGGCCAGGGCACGGCAGCTTTCGGGTCGTTCCAAGCCAGAGACCGTTCGAACTCGGGCATCCAGTAGTCGGTGGTTTTGTACAAAAACTCGGCGGTTTCGCTCATCACCAGAAAGCCGTGCGCCAGCCCAGGGGGGATCCACAACTGGCGTTTGTTGTCGGCTGACAAGCGCACGCCCACCGAACGGCCAAAGGTGGGCGATGTGGGGCGAATGTCCACCACCGCGTCAAACACATCACCCTGCGTCACGCGGACCAATTTGCCTTGCGGGTGTTGCACCTGGTAGTGCAGGCCGCGCAACACGCCACGCACCGAACGGCTGTGGTTGTCTTGCACAAACTGCAGGTCCAAGCCGGTGGCGCGCTGGAAATCTTTCTGGTTGAAGCTCTCAAAAAAATACCCGCGGGCGTCACCAAACACCTGCGGGTCCAGCATCAGCACATCGGGAATGGCAGTGGGCGTGACGGTATAGGCCATGGCTTATTTCAGCAAATTCAACAAATATTGACCATAACCGTTTTTGGCCAGAGGGTGCGCCAAGGCTTGCAGTTTTTCTGCAGTGATCCAACCCAGGGAATAAGCCACTTCTTCGGGACAAGCCACCATCAAGCCCTGGCGCTTTTGCAGGGTGGCAATGAAGCTGGCCGCTTCTTGCAAGCTGTCGTGCGTGCCCGTGTCCAGCCAGGCGTAGCCTCGGCCCATGATTTCCACATTCAGTTGCTGCTGCGCCAGGTAGCGGCGGTTCACGTCGGTGATTTCCAGCTCGCCACGCGCCGAAGGTCGAATGTCGGCCGCAATGTCACACACCTGCTGGTCGTAAAAATACAAGCCCGTCACAGCGTAGTTCGACTTGGGCTGCTTGGGCTTTTCTTCAATGGTCAAGGCGCGTTGCTGCGCATCGAATTCCACCACGCCATAACGCTCGGGGTCGTGCACATGGTAGGCAAACACCGTGGCGCCATCGGTTCGCTGGTGGGCGCTGTGCAGCTGCTTCACCAGGTCGTGGCCGTAAAAAATGTTGTCGCCCAACACCAGGGCGCTCGGCTGGTGGCCGACAAACTCGCGCCCAATGATGAAGGCCTGCGCCAAGCCATCGGGGCTGGGCTGCACCGCGTACTGAATGTTCATGCCCCAGCGCTCGCCATCGCCCAGCAGCTCGGCAAAGCGTGGCGTGTCTTGCGGCGTCGAGATGATCAGCACCTCACGAATGCCGCTGAGCATCAGGGTGGTCAGCGGGTAGTAAATCATGGGCTTGTCGTACACCGGCAGCAGTTGCTTGGACACCGCTTGTGTGACAGGGTAAAGCCGCGTGCCGGAACCCCCGGCGAGGATGATGCCTTTGCGTGTGGTCATAGGTCTGCTCTCTTATGTCGCAATGACGGGGGGGAGGGATTGTTGCCAAGAGGGAAGGGTCACGCCGAACGTGCGCTCAAATTTCTCGGTGCTCAAACGCGAATTCTTGGGGCGAGGTGCGGGCAGCGGGTAGTCTTCGGTGCGGATGGGGTGCACCTCTTCGGGCTTGGCCTTCAACGACAGGCCCTGTGCGTGGGCCAGGCCAATCACATGCTGTGCATAGGCGTGCCAGGTGGTCTCGCCTGCAGGCACCAGATGGTACAGACCCCAGGGCACCGCTTGCTGCTCGGCCTCGCTTTGCCAACAGTGGCTCACAGCCGCCAGGCTGTACTGCACCAACAGCTTGGCCGAGGTGGGCACGCCATATTGGTCGGCCACCACCCGCAAACTGTCGCGCTCGGCGGCCAGGCGCAGCATGGTTTTCATGAAGTTGCCGCCATGCTCGCCCACCACCCAGCTGGTGCGAAACATCAAATGCCGGGCGCAGGCCTGTTGCACTGCGTGTTCGCCCGCCAGCTTGGTTTGGCCATAGACCGACAGCGGGCCGGTGGCGTCGCTTTCCTTGTAGGGCTGCGTGCCCTCCCCG
>JACCDQ011641216.1_pt1 | contig 14740 bp, 14 predicted proteins | sample 7446031 | NCBI WGS metagenome assembly JACCDQ01 (sample SAMN15323442, study PRJNA562643) | freshwater metagenome | isolation source: river surface water | place: USA:Blue River Watershed | collected 2017-08-17
GGCTTGGAGTAAGAATGTTGTTGAACTTTTAGAACAAAACGCTTTTTATAATAATGGCAAACCGCTTAAGCGTGAATCAGATGTGTTTATTTTAGATATCCTGAAAGAAGAATCAGCCAAGGGTTCTACTATTTTAGATTATGCCTGTGGTACTGGTCGGCTATACGATTTATTAAAGGCTGAAAATGTGCCGGTTATTTATTCAGGTTATGATAGTTCAGGGGATATGATTGAAAAAGCTAAGGAGAAGTTCCCCGATGCTATCTTTACCGATAAAGTACCGGATAAGGTTTTTGATGTGGTAGTGAATATTGATATGTTGCAACATTCAGAAACTATGGATGAGTTCAAAGCAAAAATGAAAGATGTTTTAGCTACTGGCAAAAAAGCTATATTTCATTTCTGGTATAAAGATTTTGAAGATTTTCAGTGGGTCGGTTTGGATACCGAGCGATTCCCTGAAATATTCCCTAACCTTACTGTTGTTATTAATGAGTTACTTTATAGTTTTGGCGAGGCTTCGGCTAGGTTAATGCTATTCCCTAACTGTCAGCCATATAAGACAGCGGTTATCGTGGTCAATCAGCCTGAAAAAACCACAGTAAAGAAAAAATGATAATTGTTCATCTCTGTCATGGTTTCTTTCCCGGTAATGGGTTTGAAACATTCATAACCGAGTTATGCAACCATGACATAAATAACAAAAACATCATAATATTACCCAAAGGTAAAAATGCAGAAATAGGGCTAAAACCTAACATTGAAATAATAGAGGTTAGTTCTTTTTCTGAATTATCGAAATTATTTGAAAAAATTAACCCTGATGTTTTTCTTATCCATTGGACGGGAGCAGAGGGATTAATCAAAGACGAATGTAAATTGGTTATGCAAAATACTCGGTGCTATTATGATTTAAAGCCGGGCGTTATACGGACACTGGACAACGATCCTTTTGGATATTTATACACTTCTCGATTAATAAAAAATACACCTGTTTATATTATCGCTCACTCAGAGTTCAAAATCCCGCAACACGTCCAAAGACCGGAGATAACCGGACTTGTTGCCGTATCCGATAAGGCATTAAAGACTTTTGAAAACAATAACTTTGATAAGCATATTATTTATAATGGCGTTGATACTGAGAAGTTCAAAGAAAGAGAAGTTAACCGGATAAGTAATGCGGTAGTAGTGTCGTGGTCAGGACGTTTGAGCAAGTATGATTTTAATGTTTATCAGGCAATAAAGAACGATAAATACTTAAGCGATAACTGTATTTTTGTTTATTTAGGCGATGGTAAGCTAGAAGACGATCCGCCAAGCAATCATTTATTTTTAGGCAAGGTTGATAATGTAGCTAGGTGGTTAAATACATCGGACATCTTTTTATATCCAACATTAATCGATAGTTTTGGCTTGGCACTGGTTGAGGCTATGGCCTGCCAGTTGCCTGTTATTGGCTCTCAGGAGGTGTCGGAGATAATCGGTAATGCCGGATTTGTTTACCCTTCTCCTTCAGTATGTGTAAATATCTTGAAAGACCTGGTTAAAAGCGTTTATACTAGAGAAGTGTTTGGCAAGATTGCAAGGCAAAGAGTAGTAGAAAACTTTTCTATTAATAGAATGGTCGAGAATTATAATAAACTGTATTGGGGTTCTAAGTAAATGGCTGGAGCGTTAGATATAATCTTAAATTTCAGGGCTAATAATAACAATGCGGTTAGCTCAATTCAAGATTTAATTAATAATCAAAAAGCATTAAAAACCGCTAATGATGCATTAATTAGACAAGAGCAACTTAAAAATGCAACTGCTCAAAATGATATAAATATGCTGAGAAATCAGAGAGCGGCAATACAAGGCACAACGTCCGCCTCCGATGCAGCAAGACAAGCAATTGATAACCAAATTCTTTCATTAAGAAATCAGATAAATATAAATAATCAAGCGATAAATACTTATCGGGCAAGAGACCAAGCGATTCAAGCTGATATAAATAGTTTAAACGCTCAACGCCAAGCTATGGAGGAAAGCGAAGATCAAGCACAACAATTAGAACAGCAAAACAGACAATTAAGCTTATCTTTTGGAGCTTTAACCACTGCGGCCGCTGCTATGGCCACAATGTTCGCAAAAACCGCATTAAGTGCAGCCAAAGAGTTTGGCGGAGCTATGGATCAAGTTGCCTCAATTACTTTGGATAGTAAGGGAGCTATGGACGAAATGACCGAAGGCATTATTCAATTTATTAATTCTAGGCTAGATACATCAGCCACAGAAGTTGCTAAAACTTTATATGAATTAAGATCCGCCGGTATAAGTTCAGCCGATTCAATGCAAGCTTTGAATGATGTTTTGTTGGCTTCAAAAGGTACACAGTCAGGAGCGTCCGAAACCGCAAGAGTTTTAGCAGGTGTGGTTAATGCTTACGGTAAAGAAATAATTAGCACAACTGATGCAGCAAATATTTTTACTAGAGTGGTTCAAGATGGTGTTACTACCGGATCTGAGTTAGCTTCAAGTTTAGGACAGATAACTGGTATTGCTGCCGGTGCTGGTGTTTCATTTGAAGAGGTGGGAGCGGCTATTGCTGTTTTAACTCAATCCGGCATCGGCACAAGCGAAGCCATTACATCATTAAAGGCAACTATTTCAACCGTTTTAAAGCCTTCAGAAGAGGCAAAAAAGCTATTTAAAGATTTAAATATTGAGTTTGATGCTAATGCTTTAAAGTCTAAAGGTTTAGTTGGATTAATGAAAGAACTAAGCGATAAAACGGGCGGTAATGCTGAAGTAATGGCAAAACTAATCCCCTCGGTAGAGGCCTTAAATGGTGTTCTATCATTAAGTAAAAACGGGGCTGATAAATTTAGCCAAAGTTTGCAAAGAATGCAAGATTCAGCCGGAGCGGCTAAAGATTCATCAGATAAAGTTGCCGAGGGCTTTTCTGATTCTATTGATAGAATGAATAATGCAATTAATTTATTAGTAACTCTTATCGGTGAAAATATTGGTCAAACTTTACAGCCATTTATTGAAGCAATTACTAAAATAATTCAGGGGTTTAATGAATTAACGCCAGAAACCAGAAAAATAGTTTTAGACTTTGTTAAATGGTCTGGCATTATTACTATTGTTACTGGTGCAATTATTTCTTTAAACTTTGCTTTAGCCGGATTTGCAGGTTTAAATTTAATTCAATTAATTACATCATTAAGCACTTCATTTGGTGTTTTAGCTGTTAGCGTTGGTAGTGTTCAAGTTGCTATGGGCGTAGTTTTAGCTCCGATTGTTGCTGTTGCTGGTGCTATTTATACAGCTTATCAGGCTCTACAGATGTTTAATGCAGAAGCAAAGGCTCAAAAAGCTCAAGAGGGAATGATTAAAGATTATGATCAAGCGACAAAAATATTAAGTAAATATCGTAAAGAAACAAATAATTTAAAAGATACAAGTAAATTAAGCCGGTTGGAGGCTCAAGAATTAGCATTAGCCGTTAAAGCTGTTTACGGTGAAATGGGAAAAGGTTCAAAACAGGCTAAAGAGCTTTCTGGTGTTTATGATAAGTTAATCAGTCAACAGCTTAAAACACCAAAGGCACAACTGCCAACTTTTAAAATGCCTCAAATGCCTAAAATACAAATCCCTGATGTAAAAGACACAAAAGATAAAAAAACAGAAAAAGCAAAACAGGTTAAGGCTGAAGAAGATTATACAAACGAGGTTGCCAACCTCCGAAAATCACTAACAGACCAGATTCAAAAAGAAACACAAACAGAATTGAATTATGAGTTATGGAAAATTGACCAAAAAACAAAAGCAGAAAAGGCATTAGTTCAAAAAGCAATACTTAGAGGACAGGCAACCAAAGCTGATTTAACTAAAATAGAATACGCTGCGGGTCTTGAAAAGGACAGAATAAAACAAGAATTTGCCGATAAAGAAAAAAAACAAGCTGATGACCTTGCAAAAGAGATTAAGAAAATAACTCAATCCGAGTTACAAAATAAAATTGACGCAATTAACGAAGAATTTGACGCTAAGAAAAAACTACTTGAAGAAGGTTTAAAAACTAATAAAAGCACTAGCAAGGATATTGTTAATCTTGAGAAGCAAAGACAAGATGCAATAATTGAAATAAATAATCAAGCTGAAAAAGAAAAACAAAAGGCAATTCTTGAAACTCAAAAATTAGTTGATTCTATCAATCAAGAAACCACATCAAGAACACAGAATTTAATCACAAAAGTTGCTGATTCTTTGGGAGAGCTTGGCGGAGTATTTGCTTCAATTTCTAGCGGTGTAAAAAGTGCTTTTAGTGCTATTGATTCGTTTGGGGCTATTAATTCAAAATTAGCCGAACAGAATAAATTAATTGATGAGAACACAGAATTAACAGGTGATCAAAAAACAAAGTTAAAAGAGGTTACAACGGCTAACGCTGATTTTAATAAGCAATTAGAGTTATATACAATAATCTTTTCTTTTGCTGTTAACACTATCAATAATTTTGCTTCAGCCTTTTCAAACTTAAAAGACAAAATAGACGATGGTACAGCCTCAATTAAAGATATTAACCAAGCAACTAAAGACGCACTTGCCTCAATGCCAGTAGCACAATTAGGATTTACTATTGGCGAATTATTAGTAAATATGTTTGTGCCAAAAGATTTAAGAGAGTTTAACCCCAAGAAACAAGCCGAAGATTTAAAAGCAATCAGAGAAAAGCTAACTGATGAAAATAAAAAGATGACAGAATCGGAGCTTAATTATGAACTTTACTCACTGGAGAAAGAAAAAGAAGAAACTATTAAACAGATTGATGATTTAACAAAATACGGTGAAAAAGGCGATCAAGAGCGGGCAATGGCTGAAGTTAATTATCAAAAAAAGCGTGCTGAGATTATGAAAAAATACGCCAAGCCGACAGAAGATAAAATCCTTGACATAAGAAAAAGCGTAATCGAAAAAGCTTTTGAGGCTGAGAAAAAGGCAATAGAAAAGATTTATGAGATTAAAAAATCAAAGTCCGAGAAATACATTGATATTTATAACGATGAAATAAGCCGAGTAAAATCCGGGATTAGAGAAATAGAGGACGAGTTAAAGAAAAGAGAACAAACCAAAGCACAATCTGAAGAAACAGCAAGTGCATTTAAAATAAGTAAGGGAGCGATTGCCGGTTCATTAACTGCAAACTTCTTTAGGCAACCGATAGACGTTTTTGAGCTACAAAATGAACAGGCCATGCAAACTTTGCAGATGCAGTTTAACACCGGCATGATAACGCTTGATGCTTTCAACGCTGAATTAATGAATATGTCGGTTAAGCGAAATATATTCTATCAACATATATCGGACAGCTTGGTTAAGGGAACAAAAGACCAAATTGATTACCAGAAAAAGGCTAACGATGCTTTTGGAGATTTTGCCGAAGCACAGCAAACAGCAACCAATAATAAATTAATAGCAGAAAAAGCAAACTTACAAAGTCAATTGGACGGATTTGAATCCCTGAAAAGAACAGAGTTACAAAATATCCAAGATATAGAAAATGCTCAAGTAATAGCCATTGATAACCTAACGGCAAAGTGGCAGACACCGGCAGGGGCTTTTAGAATGAGCATGGAGGGAGCGTTAATGGCAGTTAGTGATAAAATGGACTTAACACTAAAAAATTTTATTAATAACGCTAAGGCTCAAATAGCAGAATTAAATGCAAACAACTCACCAACTCAAGCACCGCCAAGCACAACTAAGCCAGTAATAGGACCATTAATGCAATCAGGTTCTTTTTACGCTAAACCACCAAGCACTACTAACCAAGTTAAAGATAAACCATTCAATCCGCTTGGATTTATTACAGATCCAATTAATAAAATGGTTAATTCTTTTTCTAATATTTTTGGGACAAAAGGTTTTGCAAATGGTGGAGTCTTCAACGCACCGGCAACTGGAGCACCTGCTATGCTTCACAATTCAGAAATGATATTAAACCCGATGCAACAATCAAATCTTTTTAGAATGATTAACGCCGGAGGTGTAGGCGGTATAAACGTAACCATAAACACCGGTCCGGTTAGTAACCAATCAGACATCAACAAGATTGCCAGTGCTGTTTCTAATGTTATCCGAAGGGATTATATTAGAGCATGACGTTAACATTACCACACTGGACAATATTTAGGCGGTCGGCAACCGGCACAGCTTGGACGGAGATTAGCAGTAAAGTTAATTTTCGTTCGATTCAGTGGTCGGACAAAATGGGCGATAAAATAAACTTTAGCCTGTCAGTGGTTTACACAAAGTCAGATACTCCTTTGAACATTGAACCGGGCGATTTTATAGCAATCTGTAAGGATTCAACCAAGTACGATATAGCCGAAGGCTCTCTTGTTGGCATTGTTGACAATCCTAATAAAAATATTGTTGCGTTGGACTGGAGAAACTTTTCTACTTCTCCTTATGAAATCAGTTACGATTTAGAATGTTACGGTTGGGATTTTTCAGATTCAGATTTAAAAACCTATGATTTTAAACAGACATCATTAACAACCATTGTTAACACTATTTTAGTTGCAGACAGCGGTCAATTACTTGGAGGGATAATCAACGGGGTAACGATTGCAAAGTCTGCTATCAAATGTCCTGATTTTACCGTTGACGTGTTTAGCACAAATGAAGCAACCGCCTATGAAGCTATTGAACAACTATGCAAAGAAAACAATTTATATTTTAAACTGATTTGGTTTTCTGCTCCTGATGCGACAAACACGCTAAGGGTTGCCGGTCAGGTAGTAATTTATGATTCTACCGGATTACAACCTAAACATCCATATTGGGCAACCTATGGCATAAGTAAAGATACTTTAGTAACCGGCAAGGTAACAAATCCAAACTATGCTGTTAATACTTTATATAAGCCGACTATACCAACCTATAAACTGCCGAAGTTTAAAGAAGATCAGAGTAACATTAGAAATTATTTAGTTTTTGATGGACATTTCGCCTCAGCCGGTGCATTCGATGCTAGTGTATCCGCTCTTGAAAGATACGAAGCAACAGCAACAGCAGTTAACCAAGATGTTTATAACCTACCTTTTCCCGCTTTTGATATTTACTCAGGAGGTTTTTTAATCAGGGGTTATGTTACCAGTGCTACCACGCCAAGCACTACTCAGTTCAGTATTAATTCAGAGTTAGCCGGTCAGGTAGTAATTGGAGATAAAATAATTCTCAAACAAGATACAACTTACATTCGCACTGTTTCAAATGTTTCAGGTAATTTAATAACCGTATCCGTTGCCCTGCCTTTAGCTCCGGTGGCCAATGATATCTTTGAAGTAATTCAGCAGGATTGGATTAACATTTACGAAGAAAATAACGAAGCAATAAGTTATGCAAGTCGGGGCTTTGTTAAGGATTTAAAAGGTGATCAGGTTGCTAAAGTTAGGTGGTTGGCAGATCGGAGCATACCGCCACCGGGTACACAATTAGTTTTTTATTATTGGCCAGCCAAAGCATATAAGCGACAAATTAAATTAACCGAAAGTATTGCCAAATATGGCTTAAAGCGTGCTGATATTAAAATCGATACCGTCCTAACCAAAACGCAAATAGATTCTTTACTATCCGCTTTTGAAAATCAAACACCTAACAAAACTATAGAACTGCCGGAGTGTTATGTGCCGGCACAATCGGGAGACATCGTCCCGGTGAATATTGAGAACTTTTATACTGGCAATTTAATTATTAATGAAGTTACCGGCAAATATGGCGGAGTAAAGGGTTATGAACTAATCAATATTTATCAAATCTCTATGAGCGATAAATACAAAGAAGATTTTAATACAATGTTAGAACGATTAACCAGACAGGCTAACTTTAAAAACAGCGGTTCAGATAATAAGATTACTAAAGTTGATGAATCCGTTAGTATTGGTATTACTGAAGTGGCAAGTGAAACAATTAATCCAATAACTTATATAGAAAAGATAGTATATACAAAAACAGTCAGCGGAGCTTACAAAATATTTATGTCAAATCTTGATGGTAGCTCAGAGGTTCAGCTTACAAATGGCACAACCGATCAAATGCCAAGACTTTATAAAAACTATGTAACCTTTTTAAGACAAGTCTCTACTAGGTATCAGGTTCATTTATTAAATTTAAGCACCAATGTTATAACTCAGATTACAAACGATTTATACAATAAAGACAATCATTCTGAATTAGATTCTGATTTTGATACAGTTTATTATTCTGATCGTAGGGACGGAACTTCAAACGGTGAATTGTTTTCTAAAAAAATATCAACTGGAGTAGAAACAAGGTTAACCACGACCGCTTCTGGTCTTTGGAATTGGTGGCCAATGTTGATTGATAGTGATAGTGTTAATTTATACTTTAATCATTATAAAAGCACAGCAACGACTTACATTTATATTAGTTCAATGCCAAAAGCGGGAGGAACAAGAACTGATATAATAGGGGCAACAAGCACGCCATCTTTTTATTATTATCGTCCGGTTGTAAATGAGCAAAAAACTAAAATAGCTTTTGATTCTACAGAATACGGCGGAGGAGAAGAAATTAAAACATGTAATTATAATGGAAGTAGTCCGGCAAGATTAACAAACGCAACGGGGCGAAATTATGCACCAAGGTGGAATGCTTCAGGCGATGAAGTTTATTTTATTTCTACAAGAACAGGAGCTGCAAGGATATATAAAATTAATGTATCAACAGGCACAGAAACGCAAATTAGTTCTACTAATATTTTTGAAGGTGATTCTTTTGGATTAGGAGGGGTTTTATAATGAAAAAAATAAAAAATATTTATATCATGGGTTTAACAGAGAAAAATATAGTTAATATAGATTTTATCGGGTGTTATTTTTCTCCTGAGTTTGCAACGCCAGATCGTCCAGACTATTCTCCGGCATATTGGCATATAGTCGCAAGACATAACAATAATGATGTAATAATTCAAGCTGACGGGCAAACATACCAAACAGAAGCAGAAGCCATGCAAGCTATGGATACATTCGTTGCTGAATTGTTTCAGGCATGAAAGAGTTAAAAGTAATTGAGAAATTAACAGCGGTTCGCACCGACTGGACTAATTGCCAAGGATGTGAATATCTGCCGGAGTGCCAAGAGGTCAAGCCGGTGTCCGGTTTGGTTTGTCGGATATTCCCCGTTAATCCTTTTACTATTTTTCAGGAGCATTTTATAAAAACAGGTGATACTTGGGGGAAAGATGGTAGCAAATAACACATTATTGCAAGATGTCGCTAAGCACATATCCGCTGAGAGTACACCAACTTTGGCGGTGGGTTATTGTGCCTTGTCAACGGCGTTTGATACTCCAGACAAAACTACCGTATTAGAAAAAGAAATTGGACGTGTTGCTGTTACATCAAAAACCAGATCCGGATCAACCGTAACGATTAATAGCAGTTTCGGGAGTGCTTCAGCTAACTGCCTAAGTACCACTATTTCAGTTGTAACAAGTGCTACAGTTTTTACAGTGGCAAGCACCACAGGATTACAAACAGGCGACAGGGTTCAGATAACACTAGCCGGTTATGCTAACAGAAAAGAAGAGCGAAAAATCTCAACGATTGTCGGCAGTACGATAACATTAACCGAGGCATTGAGTGCAACTCCTTCAGCCAGTGACGCATTTAAGCAGATGATTAGCAGAGTGCAATTAGCTCATGGTTCGGCAACCGGAACACTTAACAGCGGGTCGGCAACTTCAATCGCACCGTATAAGTTCATAAAAGCAAGCACTGACACAATAGACTTCGTTCATACGATTACAATTTTATAGAGGTTTAAAAAATGCCATTAGCACCGGTTCGAGATACAATACCAACGGCAACCGCCGAACAATTAACACATAATCAGCGAGTAGTAAGCGAAATCAGCCGGATTATATCGGGGGCGGTTGCTCAAAATGATGTCCAGAGTTTAATAGATACTGCCGAATATATCGGGCTAACCACAAAGACCGGAGCTTACACCTTGACCGCTTCAGACAACGGCAAGGTGGTTCTAGTTGACACTACAGCCGGAGCGGTAACGATAACCCTACCGGCGTCCGGTGCTGTTTCTACCGGTTGGCATATCAGAATAAAAGCACTAGGCACGGCCTCAACAAATAACGTGACAATAAACCGAAATAGTAATACTATAGACGGAGGAACTAGTAACATAACCTTAAGCACTAACTATGCTATGCGACATTTGATTTATACTTCAACGGGTGCTTTTAATCTTATTGGGTCAATCTAAAATGAAACTATCAAATAATTTTATGCTTCAGGAATTTCTGGACAGCCAGACAGCACACCGGCACGGCATAACAGAACAATTTCAACCACCGCAAAGCATTATTAACAATCTTCAGTTGTTATGCGTAAACATTTTACAACCAGTCCGCAATCAATTTGGCATGATAAAAATAACGTCCGGTTACCGATGCAAGCGGTTGAATGATTTAATTAAGGGTAGTTCGTCAAGCCAACACATGACAGGCCAAGCGGCGGACATCCAAGGCATAAAAGCAAAGAACAAAGCACTATTTGAATTTATCAGAAGCTCAGAATTACCCTATGACCAATTAATCTGGGAGTTTGGCACTAGATTAGATCCGGCATGGGTTCATGTTTCATTTTCGCCTAATCCGAGGCGACAGGTTTTGTATATAGGAGTTGACTAATGAATATTGATTTTGATTCTATTATTGCCGGAGCAACAGCGATTGTTACACTGGCAAGCATTATTGTAAAATTCACGCCTGATCAGACTGATAATAAAATAGTGGACGGCGTGCTTAATTTTCTGAATATATTGGCAATTAATAATAAAAAAAGGGGAGAATAATGGAAGGCTTATTTATAGCAGTATCTTTTTTAATCGGTGCTATGATTCGTTTGGCGTGGGAAGTAGTATTCAAACATTGATTATTCTAAAAGAGTTTTCGCTACATTTAATCCTTTGCATCCTAGCTATAGAGCTAGGCGTTTTAATCCTGAAAAATTTACCACCTGACCCAATGATACATCAAGCAATAAAAGGCTTGATAAACAGTGCCTTATCCTTCATAATCACTAACTTTGTTATGCGTATGAGAGAAGAAAAGGACGCTGATTGCAAGAATAAGAAAAGTAAAAAAAAGAAAAAGAAAAAGGGAAGAACTGATAAACTAGAATAAGCTTTTTTAAAAGCATAGTAAACCCTTACCGCCTTTAACTTCTCAGGCGGTTTTTTATTGCCAAAAAAAAATCCGGAACTAGTCCGGAAAAATCAAAGCTTTAAAAAAATGTAATTGGTGAGATCTCCTTTCTGTTTAAAAAAATAATATAGTTTGCTTATTAAGCCGATAGTTTAATGCGGTTTTCAATCCACATAGAAATAAACCTTTGGAACTCTCTCCAGTCGTCAGGAGCTGTGTATTTAAGCTTATTTAATGCTTGAATGAATTCTTCGTGCTCAGTCGGAAAATGATACCGCTGAGAGGCTTTAAAGCTATTAAAATTCTGGCAGTCGTGAACTAGCCGAAACAATCCCTCAAATGCCAGATTGTTTTCTACCTTCAGCTTGCCGGCTACTGGGAATAATACAGATAAATACATAATAATTTAGCTCCTTGCCGTATAGGCTCAATATATTTATATACTAGTATAGCAAATAACAGCTACAAAGTAAAATCATTTTTACGAATCATTAACCGTTGATATGCTTGCTGTAATTTAAAATCGTTGCTGTTTATTTTAAGGATGTCGTCCTGGCATATCAGGGAGTAAATAAAATAGATTAATCTCATTTGCGTGGTCTCTCTCTCAATATCTGGATATTATGCCGCGCTGAATAACCGATAATGTTTTGGATACTAATATCCATGTCAAAGTGCTCAAATAATTCTGCTTGGATCTGCTTGGCGGTTTTTTTATTCTCACCGGATTGGAGAGCTTTAATAATAATTTCTCTCTGCTCTGGCACTCTTTTATATCTGTCATTAAGGATTTTAATATCGTGTCGGTTAGCGTATCCAATAATATTCTGTGCACTGGTCTGGATATTAAAAAGCTCCTGCAGTTCTTTTTGTAATTCTTTAGGCGTTTTTAATCCTTCGTTTGCCTTCAGGATATCAAAGATAATTTGTTTTTGGTCTGGCTGTCCACGCTTAATTTTTAGCTTATAATTCACGCCTAAATCTTTAAGTCTTCTCCTGATGCTAGTATGAGTTAAAGATAAATCGAACAAATCAATTAACGCCTGTTTAATGTCATCAATAAACATATTCGGTGCTTCTTGAAGCAAGAAGCTTTCAACGTCCTGAGCTCCGGTTTTATCGCTCTCTCTTTTTGGCTTTATCGGCACAAACTCCGGTATCTTTTCGCCTTTTAACTCAACTCGAAATTTATCAGCACAAACAGCACACAAATAACGAGAATGAAAATGCGAAACCTCTACTTTTTGAATCTCTTTTTCTGGCACTTCTTGCAGGCAGTCTAGAGCGTAATTTTCTCGGAGGGCAAAGTTACACCAGAGAGTGTCGCCAAACTTTTTTTGTAACATAATTTTTTAGCTCCTGTTTATTTTTTAATTCAATCGCTTATCATTTCATTTAGAGTTTCTTTTGTATCTTCTATAATAGAATTGATAGCCCGTTTTTTTTGTAAATCAATATTCATTGAAAGATTTTCAACTAATGCAATCAAAAGAGGAATAGTGCTAAAAGCCCAAGAAAGTCTAAGATCAACATTTGAAAGATTCACCACTTGAAACTTGCAACCACCTACAGTGATTGTTTCTGCTTTTAATTTTTGTTTTTTTCTTTTCATGTTTAGCTCCTGTTTATTTTTTAAAATTAATGGTATATTAATATCAGCTAGCTTTTTTGTAAATAGCAAAAATCAATTTTCTTGTTGGCCGGTTGAAATAGCTCCTCAGCCGGTTTTAAAAATTTTCACACTTGTATCTCCATTGTCAAAAGGCGCCGGGTTCACCGGCTTTTTTTTATTAATAGTTTTTTTTATTTGAAATTCTTTGCATAAATAATCAAACATAATTTCTTTAATATCTTTTGAGCCTCTTGCTTTTGAATAGGTAAATTTTGCTTTTGCGTTGTTATACATATTGCCTAAAATCACAGCATTTCTTAACGGTGAATCTGTTTTTCTTAGTGATTCATACCGATCATATATAGAAGGCAATAAGTTTAAAATTTCAAGTTCTTTTAAGCAATCATAATTACTTTTTCGATAATAACCTTTTATTGGTAAAAGTGATCTAACTACCTCAAATAAAGTATCAAGAAAAGTATTTCGAACATGATAGTTTGGCACATACTCATTTAATTTGGTATCCATTTTTTCTAATGGGATAATTGTTTCTTCAATGAACTTTTTTAACTCTGGATAACTTTTTAAAGGCTTTTTTAGATCAGAAAAGACACCTAAACAGTTAAACATTATTTGATATTTTTTCATTTATTAAATCCTTTTATAGCATATAAATTCAGCTTTTTTATGCACTAATTCGCACTTTCTGAAAAAGCAGATTTAGAAACAAACCAATATTATCCTCGGTGATATTTCTAATTGTCGGCAGGCCTACCAACTGGCTTTTATAATCCCTGAAATATCGGGGAAAAAAATCCGCCAAAGCGTCCTGATTGTCGGAGATTCGGCACAGCTCCAACATTTTGATTAATGCCGGTTCATCATCGGTAATTAATCCAGTAGCAACGGCATTTATTTTATTGCAGATACCTGGTATTATCTCATCATCTTTTTTAAAATCAGCAGTGATTGATGGTATCCAAAATCCGGGTACTTTGGCACTAGTAAAATTTCTATACAGCTTTTTTTTCAGAGCCATAAATTCGTTTATTTCTTCAGGCTCTATTAGCCCGCCATTTTGGTGGATATTTTTTACTTCAGGTGTATTCATAGCCCACCCATGAATCAAAGCCGAAATTAGCAAACCTACGGGGTTATTTGTATCTTTTTTAATCCTATTCGGCAAGTAATTTATTTGAGCTTGAACAAAATCTAATATTTCAGGGTAGTCTTTACCCTGACTTTTTAGGGTTCTTAGAATATCAATCGCTTTATCTTTATCAATGCCCTGATTAACCAGTAAAGCCAAGCTATCTTTTTTTATTTTATTTATATCAAAAACAACAGCAACAGCAGGAGCGGTTACAAAATTATCTGGCTCGGGTGGTTCATTGTCGCTCTGATTTTGGATCTCATTTTCGCTACATAGATCTAGATCTATTATGTTGTTGTTTTTATTATATATATATTTATTATTATTAATATAATTATTAGCGAGTTCTGAGATAGTAGTAAAATCAGGGGTTTCGGGTTCGTCATATGCAACATTTTGTGGCATACCATGCAACATTTTATTGCATATAATGCCACTTTTTATTGCATCATGTGCAACATTTTGTGGCATATCCTCAGAGTGTGCAACATTTTGTGGCATATGATTTTCTGTATTGTCCTCATAGCCTGTAATTGGCTCTCTTAAATATCGCTTATTAAAGCCAATTTTGATTGTTTTATTTGTCGGGTTGGGTACACAGGCAATTAAACCGGAGTCCTCAAGAATTTTTAATGCCTTACTGGTTATATTTCTATTTTTATTAATCTCTTTAGCGATATCGCCAATTACAAATTCACCGGAGCACTTGGCGAAATTGTTCCAATGAAAC
>JACCDQ011578025.1_pt1 | contig 14738 bp, 11 predicted proteins | sample 7446031 | NCBI WGS metagenome assembly JACCDQ01 (sample SAMN15323442, study PRJNA562643) | freshwater metagenome | isolation source: river surface water | place: USA:Blue River Watershed | collected 2017-08-17
AGCGCAAACCACCCGGCAGCACATCCACCACCCCGCGCGAGGCGGTGGTCACATACGACGTGATGGCCAGACTGCCGCCCAGCAGCAACGGACCCAGGGTGATGGCCGACCAATACAGCAGCACACGCTGCGGCAAAGGCCGCTGCCGCTGCAAGCGCCAGATCTGGCCTAGGGTGCGCTCGATCGTCACCATCAAGGCCACGGCGGTCATCAGCACCGCCACCAAACCTACAGAGCCCAGGCGGCTGGCCTTGCGGGAAAACTGGGTCAGGTAATTGAGCACCTGGCGGGCGATGCTCTCGGGCACCAGACTCTCGATCAGCCAGCGCTGGATCGTGTCCTGGAATTTGCCAAACACCGGAAACGCCGCAAACACGGCCAGACCGACCGCAAACAGCGGCACCAGGGCCAGCACGGTGGTGAAAGTGAGCGAACTGGCACTCACGCCCAAACGGGCATCGCGAAAGCGCCCAGCCAACACCCCGCCCATCTGCCGCCAGGGAAACTCCGTCAGTTCTTGCCACCAAAGTGCAATTTGTGCGCGCCAGCCCGGCGCTTCAGCTGTCCATTTCATGCCCGGTATGATGCCACCGCCATGAACCCACATTCAGAACCTACCCCTTCCGGCGTCCAATTCACCCGCTGGCTTGCCGTTGGCAGCCTGCTTGGCCTCATTGTGCTGGGTCTGGCCTGGGAGTTGTGGCTGGCCCCGTTGCGTCCTGGTGGCTCCTGGTGGGCCATCAAGGTCTTGCCCCTGTGCCTGCCCCTGGCCGGGTTGCTGAAAAACCGCATGTACACCTACCGCTGGGTCAGCCTGCTGGTCTGGCTCTATTTCACCGAAGGGGCCGTTCGCGCCTGGGGTGACAAATGGCCCTCCAACGGCCTGGCCGGACTGGAAGTCCTGTTGTGCACCAGCCTGTTTGTGGCTTGCGCCCTGCATGTGCGCATCCGCATCGGTGCCGCCAAAGCCACGGGGCTCTTCGTGCCCGTGCCCCGAGACTGAGCCCAACGCCTTCACCGGCCCTCGCCCACCATGACCCCTGCATTGCTTGAACAACTTCGTCAACTGTGTGGCGATGCTCACGTGCTCACCCACGACGACCCAGCCACCGACCTGAGCCCCTGGGAACAAGACTGGCGCAAACGCGTGCAGGGTCGCGCGTTGGCGGTGGTGCGCCCCGGCAGCACGGCCGAAGTGGCCGCCGTGGTCAAGGCCTGCGCAGCCCACAAGACCCCCATCGTGCCGCAAGGCGGCAACACCGGCCTGGTGGTGGGCGGCGTGCCCGATGGCTCGGGCACCCAGATCGTGCTGAGCATGACACGCATGAACGCGGTGCGCGCCATCGACCCGGCCAACCTGACCATCACGGTCGAAGCCGGTTGCGTGCTGCAAAACTTGCAAGCCGCCGCCGAACAAGCCGGATTCCTGTTCCCCCTGAGCCTGGGCGCCGAAGGCAGCTGCACCATCGGCGGCAACCTGGGCACCAACGCAGGCGGCACCCAAGTCGTGCGCTATGGCAACACCCGCGAGTTGTGTCTGGGCCTTGAGGTCGTCAACGCACAAGGCGAGGTCTGGCACGGCCTGACCGGCCTGCGCAAGGACAACACGGGTTACGACTTGCGCAACCTGATGATCGGCAGCGAAGGCACGCTGGGCATCATCACCGCCGCCACCATGAAGCTCTATCCCCTGCCCGCTGCGCAGCTGACGGCCTGGGCCGCCGTGCCCAGCATGGAAGCCGCCGTGCAACTGCTGGGCCTGGCGCACCAGCGTCTGGGTCCGGGCCTGACGGGCTTTGAGGTCATGAACCAGTTTGCCCTCAGCCTGGTAGACAAACACTACCCCCAGCTGCGCGTGCCCTTGTGGCAGGACACCCCTTGGTGCGTGCTGCTGGAAAACTCGGACAGCGAAAACGAAGCGCACGCCCGCAGCCAGTTCGAAAGTCTGCTCGAAGCCGCGCTGGAAGCAGGCTACGTGTCCGACGCCGTGGTCGCCGAAAACCTGACGCAAGCGCGCGGCCTGTGGCACATCCGCGAAAGCATCACACTGGCCCAGGCCGAAGAAGGCCTGAACATCAAGCACGACATCAGCATCCCGGTCTCGCGCATCCCGACCTTTGTGGCCGAGACCGACGCCCTGCTGGCACGTGAAGTACCGGGCGTGCGCATGGTGGACTTTGGGCATCTTGGCGACGGCAACCTGCACTACAACGTGCAGGCCCCCGAAGGCGTGGATGAAAAAGTCTTTTTGCGCGAGAACGAAGAGCGCGTGAACACCCTGGTGTTTGACCAGGTCAAACGCTTTGAGGGCTCCATCAGCGCCGAGCACGGCGTGGGCGAACTCAAGGCGGGCAAACTGCCCCACTACAAAGACCCCACGGCTCTCGCCATGATGCGCGCGGTCAAGCAGGCGCTGGACCCGCACAACCTGCTCAATCCTGGGCGGGTGCTGGGCTGAAATCACCGATCAGCACTGAGCAAAATTGTCCTTTTGGCATTGGCAACAAGGTTCTCTAGAAAATCATCCCAAAAAACTCAAGCTTTTCTGCGTCGTGCCGATCCTGTCTATATCCATGGAAAGGCCGCCATCATGATCATCGAGCGAGTTCCGCTGGACAGCATCCGGCTACATCCCCATATATCCACGCTGTCTTCGCTGGAGATTGGCGAGAGCATCTTCTGCTCAGAACTCAAACAAGCCCAAAGCTTGCGCGCCCTGTCTTACTACATGATCCGGTCCAGAAACATGGACCGTAAATTCACATTCCGCAAAATGGACCGCGGTTGGCGAATCATTCGAGTTCGATAAATCAGGACACAACAGATTGAAGCAAGTAAGCCACCAGATCTTTGTTCATCGTGGTCGATTGCGCGAGCATGGCGGTAGCGGCGTCCTGCTGAATCTGGGCTGAGGCCAGATTGGCCGTTTCCTGCGCCAGATCAGCGTTCATGATCTGACCATAGGCCGACGAATAATTGGTGATGTTGTTGGTGGCCACATTACTCTGAATGTCCATCACGTTTTCCATCGCCCCGATATAAGACTGGTATGCGGTGACCGTGTCGATGGCATCATCAACCAAGCCCACCGTGGTGGTGGCCGCTGATTCGCTGGCTACGCTCAAACCGGTCAGCAACAGCGAAGACACCGTGATTTTTTCCAGACTCAAAGTTGTGGCATCACCCGAATTGATGCCACTTTGTATGGTCTTCGTGGACGCACTGCTCATCAAGGACTCACCGTTCCATACCGCATTGCTGGATACGCTGTCCAAAGTGTCCAAGTACTCATCAATTTGCGTCTGATACATCGCCCTGTTGGCCGTCGACAGGGTGCCCTCCGATGCCACAGCCGCGACCCTCATGGAAGCCAAGGCATCCACCATTTGCGACAACGAGTCATCCACCACTTGAACCATGCCTACGCCCTGGCTGAGGTTGTCCACCACCTTGGAGAACGATCCCACTTGGACCTTGAGCTTGTTGGCAATCCCCAATCCAGCCGGATCGTCCGATGCGCTGTTGATCCTAAAACCGGTGCTGATTCGCTCAGAAGCTTTTGCCGCCGCGGTATTGGCGGCGTACAAGGCGCTGACCGCGGTCAAGGCACTTTGACTCGTACTGATTTGCATGAAGACTCCTCCTTCTCAACAAAGAGCGGCAATTTCTTGCCGCTGTGAAGTCAACAATAAGTGAACGAAACAGCTTTTGGAAAAACTTTAGGATTTTTTACTTTCTTTTCACTGTTTACGCTTTTTACACTTGCCAAGTCTCAAGTTTTTCAAAACCCTTTTGAACGCAAAATTCGACGGCAGACATCTCTTTGCCTTTCAGCAAGACGCTTCGCGTAAACTTCGGCCTCATGAGCACCTTTGCACGCCCTGTACGCAGCCAATACGAAGACTTCATGCGCCATGTGTACACGAATGGCGTACAAAAAGGCGACCGCACTGGCACCGGCACGCGCAGCGTGTTTGGTCACCAGATGCGGTTTGACCTGAACGAAGGCTTTCCGCTGGTGACCACCAAAAAAGTGTTTTTGAAGGCCATCATCGTCGAGCTGCTGTGGTTTTTGCGTGGCGACAGCAACGTGAAATGGCTGCAGGAACGCGGTTGCACCATTTGGGATGAGTGGGCACGCGAAGACGGCTCGCTCGGTCCGGTGTACGGCGTGCAGTGGCGCAGCTGGCCCACACCTGGCGGCGGCCACATCGACCAGATTCAGCAGGTCATGGACACGCTCAAAAACAACCCCGACAGCCGCCGCATCATCGTGAGCGCCTGGAACGTGGCCGAGCTCGACCAGATGGCGCTCATGCCCTGCCACGCCTTCTTCCAGTTTTATGTGGCGCCGGCCCAAAACCCTGGCGACAAACCCAAATTGAGCTGCCAGCTGTACCAGCGCAGCGCTGACATTTTCCTGGGCGTGCCTTTCAACATCGCCAGTTACGCATTGCTGACGCACATGATTGCGCAGCAGTGCGACATGGACGTGGGCGACTTCATCTGGACCGGCGGCGACTGCCACATTTACGCAAACCACCACGAACAGGTCGAACTGCAACTGAGCCGTGCGCCCATGGCCTATCCGACCTTGAACATCAAGCGCAAGCCCGATTCGATCTTCGACTACCAGTACGAAGACTTTGAAGTGCTGGGCTACGAATGCCACCCGGCCATCAAAGCCCCTGTGGCGGTGTAACGAAATCGCCCTTGGGCCAGCAGGCCCGCTTTGCGTGCCCTGACAGACACATGAAACTCCACCTGATCTATGCCCGCGCCCGCAATGGCGTGATCGGCCACAACAACCAGATGCCCTGGCACCTGCCCGAGGACCTGGCGAACTTCAAGCGCGTCACCCTCGGCCAGCCGGTCATCATGGGCCGCAAGACCTGGGACTCCCTGCCTGCGCGCTTTCGTCCCCTGCCCGGCCGCCTCAACATCGTCGTCACCCGTCAGAGCAACTGGCTGGCCGAAGGTGCGCTGCGGGCCAGCTCCATTGAAGAGGCCATGCGCCTGTGCGGCGATGCGCCCGACGCCTGGATCATGGGTGGTGCCGAGATTTACCGCCAGGCCGAACCCCTGGCCAGCACCGCCGTGGTGACCGAAATCGATGCCGATTTTGACGGCGATGCCTTTGCACCCACCTTGTCACCGACCTGGCGCGAAGTGCAGCGAGAAGCGCATGTGGCGGCCAACGGCCTGCCTTTCAGCTTCGTGACCTACCAACAATAAACCCCTGGAGACTTTCATGTCAGGACACGGCTTTCACGTTCACGGCCCGCACGACCACGAACTCGAACACGCGGCCCAAGGCCACGGGGGCGAGCACACCAACAGCATCGCCATGTTCACCGCCATCATCGCCACAGTGGGGGCCCTGTTTGGCTACATGGGTGGCGCCACCCAGGCCAATGCGGGTCTGTACAAGAACAATGCGGCCATCAAAAAGACCGAGGCCTCCAACCAGTGGAACTATTACCAGGCCAAAAGCAGCAAGCAAAACCTGAGCGAGCTGGCCCTGGAACTGGCCCCTGCCAGCAAGAAAGCGTTCTACGAAGCCGAAATCAAGCGCTACAAGGGTGAAAAGGCCGACATCAAGGCCGGTGCAGAAAAACTCGAAGCCGAAGCCAAGGCGTGGGACGATCAGTCAGACGCACAAATGCACCAGCACCATCGCTGGGCACAAGCCACCACCGTGCTGCAAGTGGCCATTGCCATGGCCGCCATTGCCCTGCTGTCCAAAAAGAAATGGCTGGAAGTGGTGATGTACGGCGCGGGTGCCGTGGGCGTGGTGATTGGTGTGCTGGCGGCCATGCACATCTGATCTTTCATCTCAACACAACGGCCTCTTTGACTGAAATCACCCCATGAAAATCGCGACCTGGAACGTCAACTCACTGTCGGTGCGCTTGCCTCAGGTGCTGGATTGGCTCGCCGCCAACCCGACCGAGGTGCTGGCCCTGCAAGAACTCAAGCTCACGGATGACAAGTTTCCGGTCGCGGCTTTCAACGAAGCGGGTTACCAGGCGCAATGGTTTGGTCAGAAGACCTACAACGGCGTGGCCCTGATCTCCAAGGCCGAAGGCAGCGATGTGGTGAAAAACATCCCGGGCTTTGACGACGAGATGTCACGCGTGATCGCCGCCACCTACCCCGATGGCGCAGGCGGGCAGGTGCGCGTGATCGGCGCGTATTTCCCCAACGGGCAAGCCCCGGACAGCGACAAATTTGTCTACAAGATGCGCTGGCTCGACGCGCTGCGCGACTGGGTGGCCAGCCAACTGCAAGCGCACCCGAACCTGGTGCTGCTGGGTGACTACAACATCACCTTTGACGAACTCGACATGTGGGACCCGGTGGCCCTGGCGGGCACCATCCACTGCACCGATGCCGAGCGGGAAAAACTGCAAGCCCTGATCGGACTGGGCCTGACCGACAGCTTCAGGTTGTTTGAACAACCCGAAAAAAGCTACAGCTGGTGGGATTACCGGGAGTTTGCCTTCCGCCGCAACCGGGGGCTGCGCATCGACCACATCCTGATCTCCAACGCCCTCAAAGCACGGGCCAGCGCCTGCGTGATCGACCGGGCCCCCCGCAAGAACGAGCGCCCCAGTGACCATGCGCCAGTGGTGCTGACGCTGGGCGATTGAGCGTCAAAGACACCGCCCCGCAGGTTGGAGCTTCAGCTCCGACGTTGCATGCACAGCCAAAGCGCGCATGGCGGGGCTAAAGCCACCGACCTAGTGCGCCCCACCCGTAGGTCGGAGCTTGAGCTCCGACAACACGGATCAGTCACACACAGATGTCTGAACTCACACCACTGAACTGCCCGCCAGAAGCTCAAGCCGCTTGAGGCATCAGGAACTCGCGGCTGATGCGGCTACCGAGCACATTCACACGGTCCAGGAACTGCGTCAGGTAAGCGTGCAGACCGGTGGCCAGAATCTCGTCGATTCGGCCAAACGCCAGCTCTGAGCGCAGCCGCCCTGCATGACGCAGTGTGTCGCTGTCGCGGTCTTGCGAAACCAGCTCCAGGTTCGCCACCACCTCGTTCAGGCTGGCGTGCAAGGAGCGCGGCATGTCCGGACGCAGAATCAACAACTCGGCCACCCGCTCGGGGCGGATCACATCGCGGTACACCTTGCGGTACACCTCAAAGCCGCTCACGCTGCGCAAGATCGCGCTCCAGTGGTAGAAGTCGTACTCCTGCGCGGTCTCGGTGTCGATGCCGCTGTACATCGGAGCCCCGAAAAAGTCGTTGTTCATCGCGTGGAACTTCACATCCACCAGACGAGCGGTGTTGTCGGCGCGTTCCAGAAAGGTGCCCATGCGCATGAAATACAACGACTCGTCCATCAGCATGGTGCCCACCGTCACGCCACGTGACAGATGCGAACGGAACTTGACCCATTCAAAGAACTGACCAGGGTCACGCTCAAACTCACCGTTTTTGAGCATGCGATTGACTTCAAGCCAGGTCTGGTTTTGGGTCTCCCACACCTCGGTGGTGAGCGTGCCGCGCACGGCGCGGGCGTTTTCACGGGCCGCGCGCAGGCACGAGATGATGGACGAAGGGTTGTCCACATCCTTGACCATGAAGGCCATCACATCGCGGGGGTTGATGTGGCTGTAAAGCGCCAGGTAGGACGGCAACAGTTCGCTGATGGACAGAATGCCCTCCCAACCGGCTTCGACGGCGGCAGCGGACTGAGGCAAGAGCGAAGTCTCGTAGCTCACATTGAGCATGCGGGCAGTGTTTTCTGCCCGCTCCATGTAGCGGGACATCCAGAAGAGGTGGTCAGCAGTTCTTGAAAGCATGTGTGTTCTCCCCTTTTCAGTCTTGCAAAATCCAGGTGTCTTTGGTGCCGCCGCCTTGGCTGCTGTTCACCACCAAAGAACCTTCTTTCAAAGCCACCCTGGTCAGGCCACCAGGCACCATCTGCACCGTGCGACCACTGAGCACAAAGGGCCGCAGGTCGATGTGGCGCGGGGCCACACCGCTGTCCACAAAGGTGGGGCAGCTCGACAAACTCAGCGTGGGCTGCGCGATGTAGCCGCCCGGGTTGGCCAGCAGGGCTGCGCGGAACTGCTCGATCTCGGCTTTCGTGGCGGCAGGGCCGACCAGCATGCCGTAGCCCCCGGCCCCGTGAACTTCCTTGACCACCAAGTCTTTGAGGTTGGCCAGGGTGTACTGCAGGTCTTCGGGCTTACGGCACATGTAGGTGGGCACGTTTTTCAGGATCGGCTTCTCACCCAGGTAAAACTGGATCATGTCCGGCACATAGGGGTAGATCGACTTGTCGTCGGCCACACCGGTACCGATCGCGTTGCAGATCGCCACATGGCCGGCCTTGTAGGCCTCCATCAGGCCCGCACAGCCCAGGGTGGACGTGGGGCGGAACACCTCGGGGTCGAGGAAATCGTCGTCCACACGGCGGTAGATCACGTCCACGCGCTTGGGGCCGCGCGTGGTGCGCATGTAGACGAACTTGTCCTTCACAAACAGGTCCTGCCCCTCGACCAGCTCCACGCCCATTTGCTGGGCCAGGAAGGCATGCTCGAAATAGGCGCTGTTGTACATGCCGGGGGTGAGCACCACCACCGTCGGCTCGGCCGTGGTGGCGGGGCTGCTGGCTCGCAAGGTCTCCAGCAACAAATCCGGGTAATGCGCCACCGGCGCCACGCGGTGCTGACTGAACAGTTCCGGGAAGAGACGCATCATCATCTTGCGGTCTTCGAGCATGTAACTCACGCCGCTGGGCACGCGAAGGTTGTCTTCGAGCACGTAGTACTCGCCGTTGCCCTGGGCGTCGGGGGCCCGCACGATGTCGATGCCGCTGATGTGCGAGTAAATCTGGTGGGGCACATCCACCCCCACCATCTCGGGGCGGAACTGGGCGTTGCCTTCGATCTGCTCACGCGGAATCACGCCGGCTTTCAGGATCTCCTGGTCGTGGTAGATGTCGTGGATAAATCGGTTGAGCGCCGTGACGCGCTGCACCAGACCGGCTTCCATGCTTTTCCACTCGTGCGCCGGAATGATGCGCGGGATCAGGTCGAAGGGAATCAGGCGCTCGGTGCCCGAGCCATCCTCGTCTTTATCGCCATACACCGCAAAGGTGATGCCCACACGGCGGAAGATGACCTCGGCCTCCTCCCGGCGCAATTGCATGGTCTGCGGGTCCTGCGCGGCCAGCCAGCGGGCATAGGCCTCGTAATGGGGTCTTACCTCACCGGCATCGCCCGGGGCTGGCAAGCGGCTGTACATCTCGTCAAATCGGCGCATAACTCATCACTCCTGGACACAGGATAGCAAGATGCGTACCTGCATGACTTGATGGTCATCAAGTGAGCGACCACGGGCGATCAGGACGGCCCCCGGTGATGCCAATAACGGCGCGCCTGTTCGCGCTCGCAACGCACCTGGGTGGGCGCATCGCTGCGCCAGAAAGCCGCGCCACAACGGGTGGACTCGACCACGGCAATGCCCTGCTCGGCATAGCGGGCCATGACCGGTGGCGCGGGATGCCCGTAGCGGTTGCGGTAACCCGACTGCACCAGGGCCAGTTGGGGTTGCAGCGCCTGCAAAAATGGCGGGCTCGACGAAGTTTTGCTGCCATGGTGCGGCACCAGCAACACACCCACCCGGGCCAGTCCCGCCTGCACCAGCGCCAGCTCTTGTGCGGCTTCAATGTCCCCCGCCAGCAGCGCAGAGCCCTGCGCAGCAGAGATGCGCAGCACACAGCTGACCGCATTGGGCTTGTCGGCTCGCAGCGTGCCCGCCAGCGCGGCGTCTGGCGGTAGGGGTGGCGGGTGCAGCACCTCAAAACGCACACCATCCCACACCCAGGTCTGCCCGGCCCGGCAACGGGTCCAGTCGGGGCGCAGCGCGTGCAGCGGGTGCGCGTCTTCAAGCGAGGACCACAGCGCCGCTTGCGGCTGCATGGCCAAGACCGCAGCCGCACCGCCCGTGTGGTCGCTGTCGCGGTGGCTCAACATCAGGGTGTCGATGCGCTCGCCCATCTGCGCCAGCAAGGGCACCAGCACCCGGTGCCCGGCATCGGTTTCGGCAGAAATTCTCGGCCCGGCGTCGTAGAGCAAGCTGTGCGTGGCCGTGCGCACCAGCACCGCATTGCCCTGCCCGACATCGGCCGCCCACAATTCAAAAGTTCCCGCAACGGGTCTGGGGTGAACCCAAAACAGTGCAGGAAAGCACAAGGGCAGACACAACCACTTCCAGGAACGAGGCACCGGCAACACCCCCACCACCGCGCCCATCAGCGCCAGCCCCGCCAGCCCCCAGGGCGGCATGGCCCCCGACACGCTGGCCAGCGGCCAGGTGGCCAGCCAGGCCAGCCCCGCATTCAGCGGCTGCAACGCCCACACCGCGCCCACCCAGGCCCCAGGCCAGACCACGCCCAACAGCGCCAGCGGGGTGACCACCAGCGTGACCCAGGGAATCGCCACCAAATTGGCCAGCAGGCCCACCAGCGACACCTGACCAAAGAACAAGCCACTCAAGGGGGCCAGCGCCAGCGTGACCACCGCCTGCTCGCGCCACAAACCGCCAGCCCAGCCGCTCAACTGCGCCGCGCCCTGTGCCAGCACACGACGCCAACGCTCGCCCGCGCGCCATGCCCGCTTCAGGTGCAGATCGGCCCAAGGCACCGCCTTGGTGCGATCCTCCGCTGCCCAGGCACTGCGATGGGGTGCCGCACCGACCTGCCCGTCCCCGTCGGCCGGTGCAGACCCTGCACTGCTGGCCATGAGCACCCCCACCGCCACAAAGCTCAACCAAAAGCCCGGCTGCAACAGCGCCCAGGGGTCCATGGCCAACACCGCGGCCGCGGCTGTCAACCACACCAGTGGCAGCGGCCACTGGCGTGCCGATCCACGCAAGACAGCGACCACCACCAGCATGCACACCGTGCGCTGGGCAGGCACGCCCCAGCCGCTGAACACCGCATAAGCCCCCGCCAGCACCACGCCCGCCACCGTGCCCACCTGCACGGCAGGCAGGTGCAAAGCCCCTCGAAAGCCCCACAACGCTGACTTGCGCCAAACCCAGCCCATCACCCCACCGGCCAACCACGCAAACAAGGTAATGTGCAGGCCCGAGATGCTCATCAAGTGAGCCACCCCGGTGGCTCGGAACACATCCCAATCGCTGCGGTCAATGGCCGCCTGATCGCCCGTGACCAGAGCAGCCACCACACCCGCCAAATTCAGGTGGGCCCCGGCGCTGCTCAAGCGGGCCAGCAGGCGCTCGCGCACGGTTTGCCGCCACCGCTCTACCGGGTGCTGCCAAGTCTGCGCCAGGCGCTGTGGCGGTGGATCGGCTGCACCGGTGCGCACATAACCCGTGGCGCGAATGCCCTGCTCCCACAACCACAGCTCGTAATCAAAACCCCGGGGGTTGAGCTGGCCGTGTGGCGCTTTCAGCCGCACCCGAAAGCGCCAACGCTCACCCGCCTGCACCGGCTCGGGCAAGGGCGAAGTGCTCCAGCCACTGTCGGTGCTGCCCGATTGGCCGTACCAACCCAGATACACCTGATCCGGCAGGCGCACCCGATGCGCGGACGGCCCGGACTCATTCGGTGCGCCCGGTCCCAGCTGCCAGGCCTGCTCCACCCCCAGGCGAAAGCGCCAGCCCATGTCCTGGCGCTGCGGCATGGCCAGCACCACGCCCACCACATCGATGTCCTGGCCTTCGAGGGTTGCGTCCAGTGCGGGTGACATGCTCACCGCGTGCAAGCCCGTGATGCCCCAGCCCAGACACCCGCCCACCAGCGCCAACCCCAGGCTGTGGCTGAGCCTGATCCAAGGCGTGGCCACCATCGTGGTCGTGGCCGTACTGATGAACGGGCGATCTTCGTCATGGACCTCGCGGGGCCAGTCCCGCAACAGCCACCACCCACCCCAGCCCAGGGCGGTGACCACGGCATACACCGCCGCGTGGCTCAGTGCCTGCTGCTGCAACTGCACCGCCACACCGACGCAGCCGCCCCACAAGACGAGGCCCAAACCACGCGCCCAGGCTTGCATCATGTCTGTGCCTGCACACCAAGCCCTGGCGATGTGTTCATCTGTCAGCCTCCCTGAAATGGCTGTGAAGTGCGCCTGGCTCGGGGCTGGCGCGTGTTTTGCTAGTTCTAACGGCCCAAGCTGCATTTGTCATGCGTGCAGCCCCTGTTGCGCTGAACAAGATATGTCGATACACGTTGCCCTGCACCACGTCACCCACTACACCTACGACCGTCCGGTTCAGCTGGGCCCCCAGGTCATCCGCTTGCGCCCCGCACCCCACAGCCGCAGCCGCATCCTGAGCTACAGCCTCTGCGTCGAACCGGCAGAACACTTCATCAACTGGCAGCAAGACGCCTTTGCCAACTACCAGGCGCGGCTGGTCTTCCCCAAAAAGACAACGGCCTTCAAAGTCACAGTGGACGTGGTCACCGAAATGGCCGTGTTCAACCCCTTTGACTTCTTTCTGGAACCTTCGGCTGAAGAAGTCCCCTTCAAGTACGCGGATCGGGTCAAGGAGGAGTTGCAGCCCTACCTGGTCAAAGACCCCAAGACCCCGCTGTTCAAGAAATACCTGGCCGGACTGGACCGCAGCCGCCAACGCACCATCGACTTTCTGGTGCAGATCAACCAGCGCCTGCACAAAGACATCCGCTACACCATCCGCATGGAACCCGGTGTGCAAACGCCCGAAGAAACCCTGACCCTGCGCAGCGGCTCCTGCCGTGATTCAGCCTGGCTGTTGGTGCAGCTGTTTCGCCAGATGAACATCGCCGCCCGCTTCGTCTCGGGCTACCTGATCCAGCTGGCCCCGGACGTGAAGTCGCTCGACGGCCCCAGCGGCACCGAGGTCGACTTCACCGACCTGCACGCCTGGTGCGAGGTGTATTTGCCCGGCGCAGGCTGGATCGGACTGGACCCGACATCGGGCTTGCTGGCCGGGGAAGGCCACATCCCGCTGGCTTGCACACCGCAACCCTCGGGCGCAGCCCCGATCGAAGGCTTGATGGACAAAGCCGAAGTCACGTTCAGCCACGAGATGAAGGTCACCCGCATCCACGAATCACCCCGCGTGACCCGCCCCTACACCGACGAACAATGGGCCGATGTGTTGAAGCTGGGTGAACAGGTGGACGCCCAACTGGTGGCGCAGGATGTGCGGCTGACCATGGGAGGCGAGCCGACCTTTGTGTCGACACAGGACCGAGACGGGGCCGAATGGAACACCGACGCCCTGGGGCCAACCAAGCGCGGCCTGGCCACCGAGCTGGTGCACAAGCTGCGGGCTCAATATGGCCAAGGCGGTTTTTTGCACTTCGGGCAAGGCAAGTGGTACCCGGGCGAGCAGCTGCCGCGCTGGGCGCTCAGCATTTACTGGCGCACCGACGGCACGCCCTGCTGGCAAGACCCCGGCCTGCTGGCCGACGAGCGCGAGCCCGGCCATGCCACCAGCGCCGATGCTCACCGCTTCATGCAGGCGCTGACGCAGCAACTGGGTCTGAACGACGACACGGTGCTGCCAGGCTACGAAGACACCTGGTATTACCTGTGGCGCGAACGCCGCTTGCCGGTCAATGTGGACCCCTTTGACGCCCGGCTGGACGACGAGATGGAGCGCAACCGCCTGCGCCGCATCTTCAGCCAGGGGCTGGACCAGCCCGTGGGCTACGTACTGCCCCTGCAGCCTGTGGACACCGGTCACCCGGGCGCCAGTGCCTGGCTAACCGGCCCCTGGTTTGTGCGCGAGGAGCGCCTGTACCTGATGCCCGGCGACTCCCCCATGGGCTGGCGGCTGCCACTCGATTCGCTGCCCTGGGCAGCGCCCACCGACCGCTGGCAGCAGATCGAGCAAGACCCGTTTTCGCCGCACCTGTCGCCGAGAGCGGCCTTGCCTGCTGCACCCATCCTGCAGCCCACACCGCCAGCCAGGCCCGCCAGTGCAGCCCACACCGTGCCGGCACAGCCTGCGCCGCGCTTTGCCTCTGATCCGTCTGTGGTGCGCACCGCCTTGTGCGTGGAGGTGCGCGACCCGAACCGTGCCCATGGTCCCCGCGTGGAAGCCGAGGCCCTGAAAACAGGCCAGCCGTCTGGCGTGCTCTACGTCTTCATGCCGCCGCTGGCGCGGCTCGAAGACTACCTGGCCTTGCTCGGCGCCGTGGAAGCCACCGCCCGTCAGCTGGGCCTGAAAATCGTGCTCGAAGGCTACCCGCCACCCCGCGACCCGCGCCTGAAACTGCTGCAGGTCACACCCGACCCGGGGGTGATCGAGGTCAACATTCACCCGGCCCACCACTGGAGCGAACTGGTCGAGCACACCGAGTTTTTGTACCAGGCCGCTTTCGAGACCCGCCTGTCGGCCGAAAAGTTCATGACCGATGGCCGCCACACCGGCACCGGCGGCGGCAACCACTTGGTGATGGGCGGGGCCACGCCAGCCGACAGCCCGTTTTTGCGCCGCCCCGAACTGCTGGCCAGCCTGCTGCTGTACTGGCACAACCATCCCAGCCTGTCCTACCTGTTCTCGGGCCTGTTCATCGGCCCGACCAGCCAGGCCCCGCGCGTGGACGAGGCGCGCAACGACCAGCTCTACGAGCTCGACATCGCGCTGGATATTCCCGTGGTGCTCGAGGGCTATGAACCGCCCCGCGACCCGCGACTGCAGCACCTGCGCGTCACGCCCGATCCGGGCGTCATCGAAGTGAATATCCATC
>JACCDQ011766449.1_pt1 | contig 14725 bp, 12 predicted proteins | sample 7446031 | NCBI WGS metagenome assembly JACCDQ01 (sample SAMN15323442, study PRJNA562643) | freshwater metagenome | isolation source: river surface water | place: USA:Blue River Watershed | collected 2017-08-17
AAAAAAGAAAAAATTAGAGCCCTCTGCGTTGCTCTTAGATGCAATTATCGAAGGGATGCAAAATAACAAAGCGCAAGACATTACCATTCTCGACCTCCGTGAACTCGACAGCGCCGTATGTGACTACTTCGTGATTTGTAGTGGCGAATCCAGCACACAAGTAGATGGTATTGCGAGTAATGTGCAACGCAATACACGTAAAGAACTCAAAGAAAAACCTTGGCATACCGAAGGGAAATCCAATTCAGAATGGGTTTTGCTCGACTACATTGACGTAGTTTGTCATATCTTTTATAAAGATGCACGTTCTTTCTATGACATCGAAGACCTCTGGGCCGATGCCAAACGCACAGATCTTCCCAACTTATAATCACCGTCAATTATGTCTGAAGAAAAAAGAAAAAATCCGTTTTCTGTCTACTGGATTTACATCGCATTTGTTTTGGTGTTGGTCAGCACGCACCTATACATCAATAGCGAAACAACTACCACCATTAAATACAAAGAAACGCTCCTCGACCTCGTTGAGGCTAAAGGCGTGAAGCAAGTCAAGATTGTCAATCAAAGTACGGCTCGATTTCAGTTGCGCAAAAGTGCTACAACGTACATCAATAGCCGCAAAAACCTCGACTTCCCGAAATTGCGCAAGTTGTTAGCCAACAAAAATGCGCAGCCCTCTAAAATTGTTTTTGAATTAGAAAACATTGGCAATCACGCCAATTTTGAAAAAGCTTTGGATGAGCGCGGATACCACGACTACGAAAACATCATTGAAACCAACTGGATTGCACAAATCCTTGGCTATCTATTGCCATTTGGTATCATTGTCTTGATCTGGATGTTTGTCATGCGACGCATGTCTGGCGGCGGCGGTGGCGCTGGTGGTGGCAGTCAAATTTTCAATATTGGCAAGTCACGTGCACAAGTCTATGAAAAAGGCAAGAGCACCAACATTACCTTTAAAGATGTTGCTGGCCTTGAAGGCGCCAAAGAAGAAATTGTTGAAATTGTAGAGTTCCTCAAAAATCCGAAAAAATATACCGAACTCGGCGCCAAAATACCTAAAGGCGCATTGCTTGTAGGCCCTCCAGGAACCGGCAAAACCCTATTGGCCAAAGCCGTAGCCGGCGAAGCTAAAGTGCCATTCTTCTCGCTGTCAGGTTCAGATTTCGTTGAAATGTTTGTTGGGGTTGGCGCCTCTCGCGTCCGTGACCTCTTCCGTCAGGCCAAAGAAAAAGCACCTGCTATTATCTTTATCGACGAAATCGATGCAATTGGCCGCGCTCGCGGTAAAAACAATGGTTTCAACACCAACGATGAACGCGAAAACACCCTCAATCAGTTATTGACCGAAATGGACGGCTTTGGCACCAACTCAGGCGTCATCATTTTAGCTGCAACCAACCGTGCCGATGTACTTGACAGCGCTTTGATGCGCGCAGGTCGTTTTGACCGACAAATTTACGTCGATATGCCGGACCTCAATGAGCGCAGGGCAATTTTTGGTGTACACCTCAAACCACTTAAAATTTCGACCGAAATTGATGTAGAGTTTTTGGCCAAACAAACCCCAGGCTTCTCTGGAGCGGATATCGCCAATTTGTGTAATGAGGCTGCGCTCATCGCGGCGCGTCACAACAAAACACAAGTTGAAAAACAAGACTTCCTAGATGCTGTTGACCGCATCATCGGTGGGCTCGAAAAGAAAAACAAAATCATCACCCCTGAAGAAAAGAAAACGATTGCCTACCACGAAGCCGGCCACGCAGCTGTTTCTTGGTTGCTGCAATACGCCAACCCATTGGTTAAAGTTACTATTGTACCGCGTGGTCAATCTTTAGGTGCCGCTTGGTACTTGCCAGAAGAGCGCAGCATCACCACAACCGAACAACTCCTCGACGACATGTGCGCTACCCTCGGAGGACGCGCTGCTGAGCAGCTTACGTTCAAACGCATTTCTACAGGTGCGTTATCAGATTTAGAGCGCGTTACCAAACAAGCTTACGCCATGACCTCCATTTACGGTCTCAACGAACGCGTTGGTAATATCTCTTTCTATGATTCTCAGGGCCGCGATGCCTTTACCAAACCTTATTCTGAAGACACCGCAAAAGTGATCGACGAAGAAGTGAGTAAACTCATTGAAGGTCAGTACCAACGTGCTCTAGACTTATTAGGCGAAAACGAAGATAAATTGGGTCAATTAGCTGAGCGTCTATTGAGCTCAGAAGTCATCTTTAAGGAAGACCTCGAAGCTATTTTCGGCAAACGACCTTGGGATCCTATCGAAGAAGTTGCGCACATCGAAGAAGTTTCAACAAGTGAAGAAGTTCCAAGCATTGAAGAAACTGCTACGAGTGAAGATTCAACAAGTAGCGCAGCAGTTTCAACAAGCGACGAAGTTTCCACTAATGCAGCACCTTCAGAAGAGCAAGAAAACACCGAAGGCGCAGCACAAGACGAAGAACCAACAGCTAACGCATGATCGGAAACCTAGGGCAACGCATGATCACTGGTGCTATTTTCGGCACCCTTGTGATTGGTTCTATGCTCTGGAATCCTTATGCCTTCGCACTTGTATTTTCCTTTTTTATGGTGGTTGGCTTGTGGGAGTTTTACAACTTCTTTAAAGCTCACCAAATAGTTCAGGTTTCAAACGAAATCGGGATTTTTATCGGGATTTTCATCTACATTCTTTTGGTGGGCATCAGCTTTGAATGGTTCTCTGTCATCTCTTTGAGTCTGATCTTTCCGTTGTTTTTTACATTAATTCTCAACGAACTCTGGGCCAAACATCAGCATCCGCTACTCAATATTTCTGTATTGGTTTTCGGTATCATTTATGTAGTTGGTCCGTTTTATTTGAGCATCGATTTACATGTCCGCGACACCTCACCCCTACCTAAAGTGCTCGGTATGTTTTTACTGATTTGGACCAATGATTCTTTCGCCTATTTTAGTGGGAGAGCTTTTGGAAAACACAAGCTTTTTGAACGCATTTCTCCAAAGAAAACCTGGGAAGGCACCTTTGGAGGTGTGCTCTTTACGCTTCTACTCGGTTTCATCATTGGCACATATGTGAACAAAGGTGAAGTGCTGTTTTGGATGGTTTCGGCGCTTATTATTGCACCCGGAGCGATCTTCGGAGATTTACTCGAATCCTTATTCAAAAGGAGTTTGGCAATCAAAGACAGTGGAAAAATTCTTCCCGGTCATGGCGGCGTATTAGACCGCTTTGATGCTGCACTTTTTACCATACCATTTTTCTATTGTTGGTCAATAATCTATCTTTACTGGAAATGATGACTTTTCACCGCGAAGGACGCTCTATTATGCTTGGAAGCATTGCCCTATTTTTGGGCTTGAGTGCACTGAATTATTATTTTTTAGCCTGCTCCATTTTCGGACTCTTCTTATTTTTCGAACTCGGATTTGCAGTATTGCTCTACCTCATTATCCAATTTTTTCGGATTCCGAAAAGAACATGTACAGGTGGGTCACAAGACATCATGTGCCCTGCAGACGGCAAAGTAGTTGTCATTGAGGAGGTAGAAGAAACCGAATATTTCAAAGACAAGCGCATTCAGGTTTCTATTTTTATGTCTCCTATGAATGTACATGCCAATTACTATCCCATTTCAGGTGAAGTGAGCTACACGAAATATCATCCGGGCCTATTTTTAGTTGCTTGGCACCCAAAGAGCAGTACAGACAACGAGCGCAGCACTTGCGTTGTGAAACACGCTAATGGCACTGAAATCTTGTTTCGTCAAATTGCAGGCGCTTTGGCGCGCAGAATTTGTTATTACGCACAAACCGGCGACAAAGCGCAACAAGGTGAAGAATTTGGTTTTATCAAATTTGGGTCGCGCGTCGATTTATTCTTGCCTTTAGGCACGAAAATTGATGTAGTTCTCGGACAAAAAGTACAAGCCAAACTCACAAAGCTTGGCACTTTAAATTAATTTGTAACTTTATAAAAAAAACGCCATGAAAAAAGTATTTGTAGCTATTGCCCTTACCACATTTGTAGGTTCTATGGCAAGCACAGCTTATGCAGCTGTAAACGGAACGCAAATCGTTAAAAAAGACGACGACAAGCGCAAAAAGAAAAAGAAAAGCGGTAGCTGCTGCTCTTCTAGCTCTACTCAAAAATCTTGCTCTTCAAGCAACTCGACACAAAAGACTTGTTCTGGAGAAAAGCACTAATCTTTGTTACTTTTAGTAACGCAAAAAGCCGGCTTACGCCGGCTTTTTTTATGCCTTATTCATGCCTTAGGCACTATAGATTTCTTGGTATTGGGCTTGGTATTTTTCCAATATTTTCTTGCGCTTGAACTTCAAGGTTGGGGTGAGTTCACCTCCTTCAATGGTGAATTCTTGTGGCAATAACTTGACTTTTTTGAGTTGTTCCCATGAGCCATATTCTAAATTGATCTGAGTTATTTCCTTATTGATTCTATCGATAAGTATTGGATTGGTGATGATCGCTTCGTTTGAAATCTGATTGAAATCGAGGCCATGGCGCTGAGCCCATTCTTTTACAAACGCCATATTAGGAACAATAAATACGGCTGGGAATTTTTCTCCCTCCCCGATGACCATTGCTTGTTCAATGAAACGCGATTGCTTTAAGCGATTTTCCATCGCTTGTGGCACAATATATTTACCGCCAGAGGTCTTGAAAATCTCTTTTTTGCGATCGGTGATCTTCAAAAACTTACCTTCTTGGAAGGTGCCGATATCGCCGGTGCAAAACCAACCGTCGGCATCAAATACTTCGTTGGTAGCTTCTTGATTTTTGTAATAACCCATCATGACATTTGGACCCTTCACTAGGATTTCACCATCTGCTGCGATTTTGACCTGTACATTTTCTACCAAAGGACCAACCGTACCGATTCTGATACCTGTATTGAAGTTATTGACCGTTACAACAGGTGAAGTTTCGGTAAGACCATAACCCTCCAAAATTGGAATGTCTGCTGCCAAAAAGATCCGTGCCAAGCGCGGTTGCAGCGCAGCAGAACCTGAGGCAATTGCTTTGACATTGCCACCGAGGGCCTCTTGCCATTTTGAGAAAATAAGTTTGCGCGCAATGGCTAATTTGACTTTATAAAAAATGGATTTCCCAATGACGTCGTATGCTTCGGCGACGTCAACAGCCCAAAAGAATAAGGCGCGCTTGATTCCTTTAAGGTCTTCGCCTTTGGCCATAATTTTGTCGAATACTTTTTCGATGAGGCGAGGTACTGCAGAAAATACATCGGGTTTTACCTCCTTGATATTCTCACCAATGGTGTCCATGGATTCAGCAAAATGAATCGAGCAACCAATGTACATATAGAGATAATGGAGCATGCGCTCATAAATATGACACACCGGCAAAAAGCTCAATACCTTTGAGTTCTTGTCGGCCGGAATCGGGTCTATACATGAAGCTACAGTGGCAAGAATATTCGCATGAGAAAGCATGACACCTTTTGGATTACCTGTTGTTCCGGAAGTGTAAATAATGGTTGCTAAATCAGCAGTTTTGACCTCGCGCATGCGCTGCTCAACAGTTTCGATATCGGTCTGTCCTTTGGCTGCCTCAATTTCTGACCAGTGCGGGCAATTGGGCAACTGATCAAAGGAAAACAAATGCTTCAGACTGGGCACATCGTTTCTAACCGCACTAATTTTATCGACCAATTCTTGATTGGAAACGACACAAATTTCTACACCCGCATCATTGAGAATGAAACGGTAATCGGCTGCAGAAATATTTGGGTAGAGCGGAACGAGAATGGCCCCAACTTGCTGTACTGCGATGTCGAGAATATTCCATTCAAAACGGTTTGAACTCGCTACAGCAACGCGGTCTCCGGCCTGAACACCCAAGGAAATAAGCCCACGAGAAACGTTCATTGCGGCATCAAGGAAATCGGCAGTAGAAAGCGGAACCCAAATGCCTTTAGTCTTGGTGACAAACATGTTGGGATTGGGGTAATTCTTGAGTTGATGTCTTGGGACATCAAATAAACGATCTATAGTTAGCATACAATAGGTTTGGTGCCGAAAAATAGCAATATTGTTTCAATTAAAGAAACAAAATCACAAAAAGGATGATCAGGACCAAACTGATGATATTTAGTATAAATCCATAGCGAATCATGTCTTTGATGCGCAGGTAACCAGAGCCAAAAACAATTGCATTTGGAGGTGTGCCGACCGGCATCATGAACGCCAAACTAGCGCCAAGCGTGAGTGCCATGGCGAGCGGAACCAAAGGCAGCCCTGTTTGGTGTGCAAAAATTCCGACAACAGGAATAAAGAGCGTAACCATAGCCAAATTGGAGAGTACTTCAGAGATGAATATAGCAAGTGTAGTAAGGATGATAATTGCTGTAAGGAGACTCATGCCGTGGAAAGATTCAAAAGTTGCCGCTAAAAACTGAAGCACACCATTTTTTTCTAAAACCGCTGCCAAAGCCAAGCCACCGCCAAAAAGCAATAAAATACCCCAAGGGAGTTTTTCGGTATCTGACCAACGCAGCACCTTTTCTTTGGGCGCAGCGCCACTCGGCATTAAAAACATGGCTAGAGCCCCTAAAATAGCGGCGTTTTCATCGCGGTAATTGAGTCCGAGATAAGTGCCGATTGCTTCTCTAAAAATCCAGAGACCTGCTACAATTGAGAAAATCCATAACACTCTTTTTTGTGCTTTGGTCCAGGGCAAGGTATGGAAATGAAGGTCGTGGACATCTTTGCGTTCAGCACCCAAGAGATAATTGAAAATCAAAAACATCAGCAAGAGTAAAATGATGGCCAACGGCATGCCGATTTTCATCCAGTCAAAAAAGCTGATTTCAATATTGAAACTTTCAGAAAGAATACTTGCCATTTGTGTATTGGGTGGCGAGCCGATGAGTGTGCCGACACCACCAATATTGGACGCATACGCGATGGAAAGCATCAAAAAGATGCTAAATTTTGAATTGCGATGTGCCGGCGGCATGGCCTCCACAACTGCTACGGCCATAGGCAGCATCATGAGTGCTGTGGCCGTATTGGAAATCCACATAGAGATGAGGCCGGTACTGAGTATAAAACCCAAAAGAATATTGGATTTTTTGTCGCCGACCACGGCGATAATTCTTCTGGCAATTTGCTCGTGTACAGCCCATTTTTCAAGCGCGAGTGCCATTACAAAACCTCCAAAAAACAAAAAGATATTGGAGTCGCCGTAACACTGAGCGAGGTCTTTGGGGGTGAGTAGACCCAAGGGCACGGCCAAAAGCAAAGGCAAAAGCGCCGTAAGGTAGACCGGGATCCATTCAAAAATCCAGAGTACAACCATTGCCCCTGCCAATAACAAGGCCAGAGAAAAATCGTTAAAAACCCACATTGGGTTGAGGGGATTATTTGTTGAGCCCGTTGAGCGCCTCTACAAAGTAGTTTGCTTTAGCTTCTACTTCAAGCACAATAGCGCGAAACGCAGCTTTACCTTTTGCCTGATTCATTTTGACAAGCATTTGGTCTTGAAACGCAGCAGCTTCGTCGATAAGGTTGGCCGAGCGGTCAGCTTTATCTGGAGCTGTCATTTCAAAAAAGAAGCATTCTTCTACCACATCAAAAACCATTTCATTGATGTTTCTTTTGAGGATTCGTTTGTTGGCCATAACTCTTAATTTTTGACAAATGTACGCTTTTTCGGGCTATTTTTGCACATGTCTTATCCCCTACTGACCATTGCCAAAGGCAAAGAGCACTCCATCCAACGCAAACACCCTTGGGTCTTCTCTGGGGCTTTGGCTAGCGACACCTCCGAACTTCAAGATGGCGACCTCGTTTGCCTGACCACCAAAAAGCAACAAATTCTTGGTATTGGTCATTACCAACATGCTACGATCGCCGTGCGCATCCTAAGTTTTGACTACGAAACTATAGATGAAGCGTTTTACGAGCGACGCTTGTCCAATGCGTACCAACTGCGCTTGCGCATTGGCTTGCTCAACCCCAATAACAATATCTTTCGCTTGTGTCACGGTGAAGGCGATTTGCTACCTGGCCTCATTATCGATTATTACAATGGCGTGGCCGTGATTCAGTGTCATTCGTATGGCATGTACCGTCAGGTGGAGCTCATCGCGCAAGCCCTGCAAAAAGTTATTGGATCAGAACTCAAGGCTATTTATCATAAATCGAGTGACACCCTTGCCAAAAGAGAAGCGGCAACCGAAGGCGCTACAGATGGCTATTTATTTGGCGAAGTGGCAGTTCCGCATTTAGCACTAGAAAATGGCGTCAAGTATCAAATCGACTGGATCAACGGGCAAAAAACTGGCTTTTTTATCGACCAACGCGAAAACAGAGCATTGCTAGGCAAATATGCACAAGACAAAAAAGTGCTCAATACGTTTTGTTATTCAGGTGGCTTCAGTTTGCAAGCACTCCAACACGGCGCACATCTTGTGCATTCGCTCGATAGCTCCAAAAAAGCAATTGCCCTTACAGACGCGAACGTGACACTCAATCAGTTCGAAGACCGCCATGCATCGATAGTAGACGACGCCATGGATTACATGAAAAACCTACCCGAAGACTACGACATCATTGTGCTAGACCCACCGGCTTTTGCCAAGCACCGCGACAAGCGCCACCAGGCTATCCAGGGCTACAAGCGCCTCAATACACATGCCATTCGCCAAATCAAACCCGGCGGACTCATCTTTACATTTTCTTGTTCGCAAGTCGTAGACACCCTCCTCTTTAACAACACGGTTATTGCAGCAGCCATTGAAGCAGGACGCTCTTGCCGCATATTAGAGCAACTTCATCAACCTGCCGACCACCCCATTCAAGCTTTTCATCCAGAGGGCGCGTATCTCAAAGGACTCGTTATCCAAATCGATTAAATGCTCGCGCTCAATTACAAGACGATTTTAAGCGTGGCTTTGCCCATGATGGTGACCGGTTTTATCCAATCGATTGTATTGCTCACCGATGCCTCGCTCATTGCGCGGTATTCTACCGAAGCATTTGATGCAGTAGGCAACGCGGGCCTTATGTATGTCACTTTATTTATGTGTTTGGCCGGAATGGCCGATGGCGCACAAATCATTATTGCCAGACGAATTGGTCAGCAGAAACCAGAGCTCATCGGTCAGGTTTTTGGCAGTACCGTTTGGGTTTTGTGTACCTTGGCGCTTGCCTTATTTGGGCTGCTGTATTTTGTAATGCCATCTCTTGTACAAGCCTATTCAGAACAGGGCGAAATTGCAAGACTGCAAGGCATTTACCTCGAACAACGCAGTTTTTCATTATTCTTTGCCATGATCACGCTTTCTATTCAGGCTTTCTTTTTAGCCGAAGGAAAATCATGGGTTGTGCTCATTACCTCTTTACTCACCGCAAGTTCCAACGCCATTTTGGCCTATGCCCTCATTTTTGGACATTATGGTTTGCCCCAAATGGGCATCAAAGGGGCGGCCTTAGCCTCAACGATCGCCGATGGTATTGGCATGGCGAGCATGCTTTGTTTCTTATTCTTTTCCAAGGAGCAGAAAAAATACCAATTACTTGCTTACTTCAAGGTTGACTTGACCTCGATTAAAGAACTGCTCAAAGTGGGTAGCCCGCTGATGTTACAAGGCTTCTCTGCTTTGGCCACCTGGACCCTATTCTTTACATGGCTCGAACAAAAAGGCACTTTTGACCTCACGGTTTCTCAGAATATCCGCTCTATTTACTTCTTGGCTTTTGTACCAATCTGGGGATTTGCAGGCACCACCAAAACGTATATTTCTCAATACTTAGGCGCCAAAAAAACAGCGCAAATTCCGCAAATACAAAGAAAAATACAGTTGCTAACGGTGGGTTTTATGCTCATTACTTTTCATGGCGCCTTGCTCTACCCTGAAGCCATGATCAGAATGGTGAATCCGGCAGAAGCGTATGTGGCTAAAAGTGCAGAAATCCTGAAGCTTATCGCCGTTTCTATTCTGCTATTTGGCTTTATATCAGTTTATTTTCAGACCATTCATGGCAGTGGCAACACCTTACACTCTATGCTTATTGAATTTTTTACAGTAGGTATTTACAGTATCTTTTGTTATTTATTTATCAAGGTCTGGGCACTAGATGTTTATTGGATCTGGACAGTTGAGTATATTTATTTTGGCATTTTAGGTTTGGTTTCAATAACCTATCTACGCAAGTATAATTGGCAAAACAAACAAGTATGAGTGCAGCATTACGCATCGTTTTTATGGGGACACCCGCATTTGCAGCGCACATTTTAGACGCGCTGCACCAAAGTCAGCACCAAATAGTGGGTGTTGTTACTGTTGCCGATAAACCTGCGGGCAGAGGTCAGCTTATGCACCAAAGCGCCGTTAAAACTTACGCGCTTGAACACCAACTACCTCTATTACAACCCGACAAACTCCGCAACAACGACTTTCTTGAGGCGTTGCAAAATTGGCAGGCAGACGTATTCGTGGTGGTGGCATTCAGAATGTTGCCAGATGTGGTTTGGAAGCTCCCGCGCCTCGGTACATTTAACCTGCATGCCTCTTTATTGCCTGCATATCGAGGGGCTGCACCGATCAATTGGGCGCTCATCAATGGCGACACCGAAAGTGGCGTAACCACCTTCATGATCAACGAAGAAATCGATGCTGGTAGCATTCTCAAGCAAGCTAAAGTTGAGCTCACTCCAAACATGACGGCAGGGATTTTACACGACCTCCTACAAGAGGTTGGCGCAACGCTCACATGCCAAACTTGTGATGAATTGGCCTTGGGTCAAATTGTACCAAAAGCGCAAACACCCTTAGCTGGTAAGCGCGCGCTTGCACCCAAACTTTTTAAAGAAAATACGAAAATTGATTGGTCTCTGAATGCACAAGAAATATACAATCTTGTTCGAGGTCTAGACCCCTACCCTGCTGCGTGGTGCCAACTTTGGTCTGTACAAAAAGAGGCCTGGATACAGTTCAAGATTTTCAGTGCCTCAGTAGCAGACACGGCATGCACACGCCTAGATGGGCCACAAGCGCACAAAGAAGGCGTTTTGTTCCCTTGCGGACAACATACAACTTTATTGGTAAAGGAAATTCAGATGGAAGGCAAAAAGCGCATGGATGCCAAAGCTTTTATGGCGGGTAATGACCTCTTGCAATTCCGTTACTGAGGAATGTTAAAAGACACACCAAAACGCATTGGGTAAACTCCTGCGGTAGTGCCTTCTTTAAACATGCTAAGGATGGCATAATTGGCAAAAAGCCCAAAATGTCCGTATCCGATGCGCACGGTAGCATCTAGCATCCAGGTATTGAGATTGAACTTCGATTTTGTTTTGTTGTCGAAATCATTGCCATTGGCATAAGTACCCGTAAAACGCTGATGGCTGTACATGCGCACCCCCCCAATGACACCTGCATTGACGTAGAAAATATTTTTGTAAGGTTGGTCTTGTCCTGCGGTCAATTCTAATAGCAAGGGAACAGTGAAGTAAGCGGAATAAAGTGTATTGCGTTTATAGACCTGGTTGTTGTCTATTACAGCAAATACAGTGTCTGCGTTGTGCGCAAGTACGTAAGAAGAGGTGAGTTCTGTGGTGCCAAAATTAAAGCCATAACCCGTCGTGAGCCCCAATACATCACTGATTAAATTGAACTTGTACTGAAAGGTATTGAGGTTGAATAAGATACTCTTTGAAAGGTTATTTTCCCAATATGGGGTGGTGGCAAAGGTGGTGGTTGGATCTAGGAAACCAGAGGTGTTGAGTTGAAAACCTAACTCAAAACCAGCCCAATGGCCTTTTCTGCTCATTGAACCTTCTTCAAATGAGAAATCACCTTCCATGTCTAGGTCCAGGTCAAAGAGAATTTGCAGGCGGTAGTTCGAGACAATTGGCATTCCGTTTTCATCAGAAGCTGGGATCCAATTTGGCATGTTGCGCACAATTTCAAGTGCAGCACTATCTAGTAAAGCGTCGTAACCCATCTCGATGATCGGATGGACAATTTTGCCATCAGTAGCTACTTCAAAAGCGACATATACGGACTCTCCCCACGGGAAGGTTTCGTTGGTGTCTGCATAAATGAATTGTTCTACCGCATTCTTAACGTACAAATCAAGAGAGTCTTGACCGCCAGGAAACTGTGGTGTGCTGCGGCTTTCTGCAATATCTGGCATTCCCCATACTTCTACTGGTGCTGCAATAACTTCTTCTACGACAATAGTGGTATCAATTTTTTCTACCAGTTGTGGTTTTTCTAGAACTTGTGCCTGAGCAGATAAACCAAACAGCGCAATGCATGCAGCGAAGATATTTTTCATGAGGAGAATTTCTCCAAAGATAGAAAATTAAAACTGGATGTTCATTTTCAATAAGAAATGTCGGCCTGCCTGCGGGTAGTAGAAATTTTCAGTAGTCGTCTGACCACCATACTGATAGCTAAAAGTATAACCGTTATTGGCGTAAAGGGCATTTAGGAGGTTGTTGACCAAAAAGCCAATTTCCATTTGCTTGGCGAAGTTTTGCTTGATTTTATAACTGCAAATGAAATTGGTAAAGGTAAAAGGGTCTAAGCTTCTGGCCACATTGGAGGTGTTGTCTAAAAATTGACGCGCTACATACTTACTTTGGATGCCTATGGACAATGCTTTGATCGGACTGTATTGCAAGCCAAGCGTTTGAATAAAGTTCGGCGAAAAAGCTAAATCAGTTGTGCCATGTTGAATTTGTACTTGGGTATAGTAGGGATCCACATCGAGATAAACATCTACATATTCTACAAAATTGATGATCTTATTCTGACTAAGCGTTGTAGCACTTTGAAGACGCAGCTTTTCATTCACTTGGTAAGCCATTTCTAGTTCGAGACCTGCGCGGTAACTGCGGTCTACATTGGTGCGGGTGTAGCCTCCTACGTCATTGATTTGCCCGGTGAGCACCAATTGATTGTGGTAATACATCCAAAAAATATTGGCCTGTGCATTGAATTTTTTGAACTGCAAACGATACGCTAGTTCTGTATCGAACATGCGTTCTGGAGTTGGTCTATTTTCAGGAGTGCTTTCTCGGAAATCTCTGCGTATAGGTTCCCTGTTGGCAATTCCAAAAGATCCAAAAACTTGATGAGACCCCATCTCCTTGGCAAAAGCAACCTTTGGATTGAAGAAATGATAGTTGACTTGCTGAGTGACATCTGCCAAATTGCCACTGACCTGATCCACGCCTAAAAATTGATACGCAATGCCGCGGTATTGGAGGTCTAGTGTAAGATCCAAGCCATTGCGCGCATAATTGGTCTTGAGATAGGTACTGAGTTCTGTTTTGAGCGCGTCATTTTGATAATAGCGGTCGTAAATTTGACTATTTGAGGCATATTCCGCCCAGATCAATTCACCAAAATGCAAACCTGCATAGCGGTTCGCTGCACCTCCAAGTGTAAATTTCAAATGAGGTTTCAATTGGTAATTAAGACCATAAACCATTCCGACAAAATGATTTTCTAGCCATCTTCTTCTGATCAGGTCTGAAGTAAGAATCGAATCTGAACCCACCACTACAGGAGCGAGTCCGTAATCAGAAAGTGCATCTTGGTTTCTGAATTCTTCATAGTAACCTCGTCCATAGGTATAATGACCCGCCAAATTGAGTTCGAGTTTGGATGAAAACCGATGGATAAAATGGAGCTGGTAATTGTCTTGTTTGTAGTTATCGACCTGATTGGCATAGGTGTAAAAGTTATAGGTGCGCCCCGACTCCAATAAGTTTTGGGTTTCGGCAGCGCTAAGGCCATTGCGTGCGGCGTAATCAAGCATGCCAAGCGAGTCACCACGATAACGACTTTCTGGCGTACCATACCAAGCCTGATAAGTGCGCTCAGCGCCAGTTAAGACTACCGCTTTCCAAACAGATTTTTTGCTAAGGTAGGTGGCAGTGAGGCCCATGGAACGCAAATCAGAAGTGGCGCGATCAAGGTAGCCATCGGAGCGCACTTCTGAAAGTCGGGCTTCTAAAGAAAAACGCTCATTCAGTAAACCTGTACCTGCCTGTAGCGTACCCCTGAGTGTACCGAAAGAACCCCCCGAGAGATCCATGCGGGCAAATGGCTGCGTTTTGAGGTCATTGGTTTTGATGTTGACACTTGCGCCAAAAGCTGCGGCGCCATTGGTAGAAGAACCTACGCCGCGCTGCACCTGCATGTTTTCTACAGAACCAACTAAATCAGGCATATTGACCCAATATACATCGTGAGACTCTGGGTCATTGACCGGCACGCCGTTAATGGTTACATTGATGCGACTGGCATCAACACCACGAATGCGCAAGCTGCTGTAACCTATTCCCGCGCCAGCATCGCTGGTTGTCACGACGGAAGGCGTAAACTCGAGGAGCGTTGGCATGTCTTGGCCAAAATTCTTGACCTGTAGTTCTTTTTTGGTGATGGTGACGTTGTTGGGCGCATCTTTGGCGCGCAAGCCAGAAACGACAATACCTTCAATTTCTTGAATGCGCCGGATGGAATCACCTACAACTTGATTTTCGTTTTGTTGGGCATAAATAACATGACCAAATAAGGAAATAAATAGTAAAAATCTTGTTTTCATTTTCTAAAAAATTAAACAAGAATAAGGGGCTCTTCTTGACAGTTTTGTAAGTTAAGCGCGTCATCTTCCCTTCGCTGGCATTATCCAAATCAGGTTCAATGGGTATGTTCTCAGC
>JACCDQ011326952.1_pt1 | contig 14719 bp, 12 predicted proteins | sample 7446031 | NCBI WGS metagenome assembly JACCDQ01 (sample SAMN15323442, study PRJNA562643) | freshwater metagenome | isolation source: river surface water | place: USA:Blue River Watershed | collected 2017-08-17
ACTCCAGAGTGGGTCAATTGATATACAAGCCTCGGCTTGATGATTCCGTAGCTCAGTTGGTAGAGCAATACACTTTTAATGTATGGGTCCTGGGTTCGAATCCCAGCGGGATCACTTAAAAAAAGCCTCAGAGAAATCTGAGGCTTTTTTATTTGGGAAAATGTAACAAAGTTAATTCGGTCCATTACGAATAAGCCCACCTACTCAATACTCATAAACCGCTTGTCTTTAAGTGTCTCTTCCTTAAGTACCTGCCCATTTTTATCGTATTTGATGTATTTCCCATTGACGTAGAAAGTTCCTCCTTTAAAGTCGCCTTCAAATTTCTCTTCGATGCTTCCGTCTGGGAAGTAATGATAAAAGAAGCCATCTTTGAATTCACCTTCTAAGGTTGAGTAACGCCAATATTTCTCGCCATCCATCGTTTCGATTTTTACTTTTTCGGTTTCTTCTTTGCTATACATTCGGGCGGAAATAATCTTTCCGTCCTCTACGTCAAGTTCCATGTTGATCGGTGTATTAAAAGCATCTTTAGGAACACCAAAACGATCACCAAATAAGTATCTTTTGTAGATTCCCGTAACGATTCCCTTTGCTATAATCTGGGAATCATACGTGATAAGATCATCTTTTACTTTGATGTGGTTTCCTTCGTAGTATTTCGTTGTGCAGCTGCTTAGTGCAAATAGAAAAATAATGACGTAGAAATAGCTTGAATTTTTCATCAGGATATGTTGATTTCCAAAACAATTTATCAAACAATCCTGATTAAGGATAGATAAATTTATTAAGCGGTTATCGTTGGAGAATATTTAAGTACCAATTCTTAAAACAGCCTTTCAATCGAAATAAAGTTTGTATTATACCCCGATCCGATCATTAAGGTTATCCGGTACATTCGATTATTTGTCTTATCAACGATCGTATAATAAGACCCATCTCCCTCTGTGGGGAAATGCCAACCGAATAAAGAACCTGTAGCTGAGGTAGTTATGGAGGTATTATTGGTGGCTGAACCCGCCACGCCCCCAGTCATCGCATAGTAAGCGGATATATTGGCCGAAAAGGCCGTTGAAGTAGCTGCGATACTTAAGCCCCTGTTACCACTGGCGGGTACCGTGGCTCTGATATTGTCCAAGGTTACAAAAGTTCCCGCATTAACAATTCCACTTGCTTTCCAAATCAGCTCTCCACTCGCTCCCGCTGGTGCTTTACTCAAATCAATGTTTACGCCTCGCGCATTTCCACCACCCTCTAAAAAACGCAATTGGTTGCGATAAACATCCATGATCACGTTGTTGTTTAAGGATTGATTGGTTTGTGCCAAGGATAATCGCATTTCACCTCCTTCATCGCCGCTGGATGCGCCTATTATTACGGCAGGGGTTTGTAGGTTCACATTCGAAGAACCACTTACATTCAATGCCCCGGCAACATTTACATCGCCCACGACATTTAATCTCGAAGTCGGCGAACTTGTTCCTATCCCTACATTGCCATCATTATCGATTCGTATACCTTCATTTCCCCCATCATTGGATAGGAAATTATTATTCAATTGAATATTGGTTGATGCATTGTGTTGGTTAATCGGAAGATTGCCAGCTACTAGTTTATAGAATATTTTATCCCAATCCCGGGTATCTCGACTTCCAGTGGTCGTGACAACTTGTGCGTTGTAGGTGACCCCGGCAGTTAAGTTAACTTCCACTCGACCTTCGTATTCTGCCCAAACATTACTACTCGTAGATTCATGATAATCGGATCCTAAAACGGTCGTTCCCTGGCGTATATTGAAGGTTAAGACGACTTTCGAGCCGTTTGCATTCCACCCTGTGCAATTAAAATTAAACTCGTACCTACCCGAAATGGGCACCGTAAAACTAAATCCACCCGTACTCGGTGCTTTATTCGAAGCTGTTGAATACGCTTCTTGGTATAGCTTGACAAGATTAGCCGCTTGCACATTATCACCGGCCAATAAGGCTGTGGCAATGGTTGTCCAGTTTGATCCGTTCCAATAATAATAGCCTGCCTGTAATCCAGCAGATCCCAAATGATAGACCAATAAGCCTTCGGCTGGACTCGGTATCGTCGATGCATCCGTTGAATTAACTAACGTTACTCGGGGAGGTAAAAAACCTTTATCACTCGCGTTTACATGAAGTTTTGCCGAGGGATGTGGTGTCGTCGTACCAATACCCGTTTGTGCAAGTAATTCGAATGAACTAATAAGAAGACCGATTATCGTAATTAGCCTTTTCATGTAGTGATTAAATAATTTCAAAAATAATTCAAAAATCAACTAGTTGGAATGAATTAAATCCAACAATTTTTCGATTTTTAGGGTATCATCCATTGAAACTGTGCTTTTTCATAATCAAATAAGGCCCTGCGATGCCCCGCATGATTCAGCCACAACCAATCGATGGATTGGACTTGTATTGCTACGATCCCAAAATTTTGGTACCCTGATTCACTTTCCTCTAAACTTAGGTTTTCTTGTTCGACCGCTTCGCTGAGTCCACTCGTGGGCTGACTCGTTAAACTCGAAGGGCTAAATTCGGTAAGATAGCATCGCCGACTGGATAAGGTCGTTTTCTCCCAAGCCATTGCCGTCATTTCATTGTCGACATGCAAAACAGCTTGTCCCTTAATTCTCAGTTGGACACGTTCGTTAGCATCATAAAACAAAGCACTTACCGTTGGATTTAGGCTGAACTCCTCCCACTTAGGACTGCGTATATCGGTATGGAATCGTAATTCGCGCGTTTCTGCTATCGCTTTACGTAACACGACCGTACGCAAGCTGATCCCCTCTTTAGCGAAACTTGCCACGCTGGGCGTGTGAAAAGGATGTCTGCTTTTTTGAGCTCCGGTGACTAATCGATGCCAACAATCCTTTTCTATTTCGTTTAAATGGTAGTCAATTTGACTAAAATGACTAAAATTTTCATTTTCCATGCTAATTAAACTCTCCAATGATGTGGAAAGTTTAAATTAGCCTTTATTTAGTTCGTTTTGTATATAAAAAATCAATGAACTTCATCTGCTAAATCAATGATCAGGCTTTGATATTGTTCTTTACCTAGTTTCTCAAATAATGAAGGTTGTAGAACCAATTTTTTCTCTGTGTTGTCTATGTAAAATGAGTCTTTCAAGTCGTGTAAATTATATTTTTCAAGATATTTTTTAAAACAAAAATTTACTTTTCCTGTGTTTTTAGTCATATTTATTTTTACACCGTAAGATTTATTTGAAGGATTATCTGTATAAAATAGTTGATTTTTACCTCTTCCTCCCAGAGAATCATTGTAAAACCCACAACCTGTTTTAGCAAATGAAATTCTTAAATTTGAATTATTGGAAATCTTTTCATTAAGTGCCGTCCAAAACTTTTTCCAATTCTCAATGGCTTCTTGATGATACCCATCCTCTTCCAATTGCAATAATTTGGTTTCGATACCGTTGTAGATAGTTTTATTTCCAACCTTTTGAACCGCTTGTTTCGTTGCAATATCGTCATCAACACTTGTGATTGCCGCAAATTCCATTGCTCTCTCTAATTCTTCTTCTAAATTTTCACCAAATTTTATTCGAAGTAGATTTAGTAATTCCAAAACAGAGAACGCTCTAGCTTTTAAATAAGATTCTGTTTGACATACTCCCCAGGCAACTTGCTCCCACTCTTCATCTAAGAGTTCCGATTCCCCAAAGCTTTTAATTTTGTCCTGAGTTGTTTCCCAATCTAAGCCAAATTTATTTCCAAATCCTTTATTCCATTCGGTAAAATTTGATTTTTGAGTTAGTAACCTGAAAATTTTAGGATATGAAATCTGAATACCTAATAAGGCAAAAAGCATAAAATTGTCCCCATTTGGTTCATCCTCATTTAGTTCTAATTCTTTTAGATGATTGATTAAGCTAAATGAGTTTAAATACCGTTTTAAACTTCTTGGATTTGCGCCAATACTATGTTTAATTGTTCTGGTATAAAGTTCTATTTCTTCATTAGAAATTTGAATTCCGAGATAGTTTAATTTTTCGACCAAGAAATTTTCGATGTCATAAGTTCCTGTGGGCATCGAAAAAGGAACCTGGATTATTTTATCAAAGAATGATCGAAATTCTCTTTCGTTTTCTTCTGTTTTTTGACCAAACTTATTTTCTAATCCTTTTACCACTACATCATAATCAATCGCCAATATAAATACGCAATTAGGTATATCAAATATGTTTTTGAGTGCTTCTAAAACCTCTACAGCATCGCTGGGTGGAATTCGATCTAAATCATCTACGAAGAAAACCACTTTTTGAATTGAATTATTTGAGTCATTAATTAGTTCATGTATCAAACCCGAAATTAACTCTTTAATTTCAGCAATTTCTGCGGTTGAATTTTTAGAATTCGCTTCTAAATCAGCTGCTGCCTTTATATCCAAACCTGTATGGTTTACCACAGCCTGATTCATAATGTTACCCACAAAATTTGTTAACTTTTTAAATGTGGCATTACTTTCATCTTTTAATGTCCAAACTTTGCGCTTAATACAAGACTCTTTAAGCTTTTCCAACATGCCTTTTAAGACGCCAGGTGTGGTCTCATTAGCCCCTCTAAACATGCTATATTCCCAAGTATTTACCCATGAGCATGCAATATTTTTTTCATTAAAATCTTCTAAGAGTAATGACATCAATGAGGTTTTCCCCGTTCCCCATTCTCCTTGTAAGCCTATAGTGATTGGCGTATCACTTCTCGAAATAAAATTTGATAATGCTTGGCTGTATTTTTCTACCTTTAGTAGGTCCTCGCCTTTTTGTTGAATTGGATTATCTGTGATAGAACTCATTTTGGTATCTTTTAATTTTTTTAAAATAAATAATTAGTTATTTGACAATACGATATCGAATTTCATAAAAGAACTTTTTTTCATAAAGTGCTACCACATCTAACCAAGCATATGTATTAGAAAATGAGCTCGTTGATTGAAGTCCAATGTAACTAAATCCAGATTTAGGTTTCTTAATTAATCCAACTCTGGATTGTGTTGATAATGCACTATTATTAATATCATATTTAAATGCACTTGCATAAGCTTTCCCTGGGTATCGAACGAATTTTTTTAGTTCATTTTGTTTGTCAAAAAAGAAAACATTCAGGGTATAATCTTCGTCTTTTTGTGGAGGGAACAATGAATTTAAAATTTCTCTACTCAAGCTTGTGCCTTTTTCTTCAGACTCCCATAAAGGCAATCCGAAAACCTTTATTTTTGTCGAATTAGTATTTAAATCATTAAATAGATTTCCATCTTCTTCAAGCGTTTGATCGTATCCCGAAATTCTCAGTGTATAAATAAATTCAACGGCATTTTTGGGAATTTCAATGGGGGCATAAACTTTAGATTCACCTGAAAATGAAAAAGTATTCGAAACGACAAATTTTTTGGGTTCATTGAATACTTTTTTGTAGGCTAAAGTTTTACCTATTAAACTTTTTTTGGTTTTTTGATCGACGATAATCGAATCTCGTACAAGTTTAGATTTACTGTAATAGTTTGATATTGAACTTGATTTCTTAGAAATTTCTAGGTTATAATAAGTTCCCTTAGGGAAATATATTTTAATAGAATATGGGTTTTCAAAATTTACTCGAAAATCTAAGTTGACATCCGACGTTTTTTTTATTTTTTTCAGGATACGACCACTTCGTTGTTCAATAATGGATAACATTGCAACTTTATTGTCTGAATTGAACCTTACTCGAATGCTATCACCTGAAAGAACAAGAAAATCTTTAATTACAAGAGTTTCTTCCGGAGCATATTCAGATTGTTCAGTGATAATTTTTTCAAATTTTAAGTCTTTTGCGTTCGTAATTTTTTTCTTGGTATATTTATTTGATTTACCTGTATAAATCCTTTTTTCTCTTTCATTTTTTACATCTCCGCAAGCATAAACGAATATCGCAAAAATTATTATAAATAGAATTCTAATAGGACTTTGCTTTTTGTACATAATCTTGATTGTATTATATTTTGAATCTTATAGGGTTTGCTGCCCCCTTTTTTTTGTATTTAGCAATTGATCTATTTAAGTATTTATTTTTTACATCAAATGCTGCCTCGCAACCGTCAAACCCCCATCTGATCTTTTTAAGATCAGTTTCACTTTCAACTTTATACCAACTAATAATTTTAAATACCCCAACAATTATCCCCTGAAACTCTGACAATGCATATTTAATTGATTTTAATCTTCGCTCATTTATGACCCACGCTTGTTTGGTTGCTTCATAAATTGTGAGCTCATTATTTCTGGTATCTCGATATTTCTTATTTATATTGATAATTATTACAGGGTCGGTTAATTCTTCTAATTCAGGAGCATTATACATTCTAATTAGTTCATCTGTTGTTTTTAACCCAAAATAGGAACTAAAGTGGCCGCTTACTTCATTCGTAAGTTCATGTAAAAAGGTATTATTGTAATCAATTAAGACTGATTCAACTAAATATGCCTCTTCCTTACTTAATCCATGTCTTAAAATATAATGTTTTATTTCACCACCATTTTGAATGATTTCAGCTATTTCATTTAGTTTTCGTGTATATGAATTAACTGGATAATTCTCAAAATTATTGATATGGTCAAAAACTCTATTGCCATGTCCTTTCCCTATGTAAAATACCTTATCGTTATTAGGATTTATAAGAGCATAAACATAATGTTTCAATTTTGAGGATGTTAATTCGTCAAACATGGTTCAATATTTTGAATGAAAATCTAAACTTATTCAAATGTCTCAAAATAGATTATTTTAATTTTGTCCAAAAGTGTTCAAATGTCTGAATCAACGATTTTTTAACAGGATATTTAAATTAACCTATTGGTTATTAATAATTTATGTTGTTAGAATGGATCTATTTTATTTCTGAATCGAATATTTAGCTTACATAGAAGCACACAAAACATTATTGCAATTCTATTATAATCTCCTAATTCACCCGAAACCCATAGACAGCTGAATAACTCGCCGACTTCCCATCCATCGTTTTAACCTGCCAATAATATACCTTGCCTGATTGTACCGGGACTCCGACGCTTGTATTGCTTGTCTTGAGTGCCGGAACATTCAGCAGAGATACTTTGCCAAAATCCTCTCCAAAATAGACCTCGTAGGACAAAGTCGCACTCGGCGTATCGTTATCCGTCGCTTTCCAGCTCAATTTAAACTGTCCATTTTCCGGATCTACTGCCTCCCCTGATTTGGGCGAAATGAGTTGGGCCGGATTGGGAGCCAAATTTAACTCACCCGGGCCCGCAAAGTAAAATTTCCATACCGGCGACGTGGCCGTTAAGCTTGTTTTGGTGGATTTTGAAACGACCGACCAGGCATAGGTCTCCCCGACCGACAAACTAATTAGCGCAGGACTCGTACTAGCGGCTTTCGTTTCGGTTACATTCGTCTTCAGATTTGTGATCTTCAGCTCATAGCTCGTTGCCGTCGCCACCGGTGTCCAAGAAAATTCCACTTGATTGGAATTAAGTGCCTCCAAACAGCTTGTATTATTTAAGGGTTTGCCTAAGTCCACAGCATCCGGAGCCTTCTCAGGCACAGCCGGTGTCATGGGCGTCGGGGCCTCAGCCGGTGCAGCGCCACACGAAAAAAGTATGTAACAGATAACGATTGCGTAAATAGATCGGATCATTTTTTGACAATTTTAGCTTGTTGGTTCACTGTATTTCCTTTTACCTGTACGAGGTAAATGCCTGATTTTAAATCGCTAACGACGAGTTTAACTACCCGATTAACATCCAGTTGCTTATGCGCTTTGTACACGATCCCCCCTTGTAAATTCATCAGCTGGATTTCTACATAGTCATCCTGCCCAGCGACATATACTTGCAGTTCATCTTCACAAGGATTCGGGTAACATCGGATGTTTTCCGATTGGAAAATTTCACGATTAAAACTTCCCTGACAGCTATGATCGGTCCATACTTTGATTAAATTGGGACCTTTGGTTAATTCCGCCGACCAGCTTGATTCACGGACTTCGTGAATTTTTTGATTGAATTGAATGTAATAAAGTTTCGCTCCGCTTAAATTCAACTCTAACATCGACGTATCGCTTTTGATGTTCGATTGCACCAGCAAACTCGCGGGTTCTGTTATCTGAAAATCAAAGCGTTGCAAATAGTCTTTTTGCCCTTCAATCGAGATGCTCAGCTGGTAAGTCCCCAAGGCCAATTTTTCCAAGGATTGATTCGCGCCTCCGATGGCCTTGAGTGTTTTGGCATAATTTAAAGGTCCTTTGACATCCACTAAATAGGTGTATTTTTTGTCCCCAAACTCCAAACTCATCCCCCCATTGCTCATACCCGGGCAGGTAGCCGCAGTCATTTTTAAGGTATAGTTAGCCGCTGGTAAGCCAAATATTTCACACCCATTTAGGTCAACCACAGCTCCCAAGGGCGTAGCGGGACATTTATCCAGCTCATCACTGACCCCATCACCGTCCGCATCATTAAACAACTTGATTAATTGAATTTTTGGGAATTCGCGATACAAAATATCATTGGTAATCTTAGTATCGTTACCCATCCATTGATTCAAGAGTGATCCATATACTTGTCGGTAATCAAAGCTCGCCGGCAACTCATCACTCGTTTTATAATCCAACGGAATTTTGGGATTAGCACCTATAATCCCGCCTTTGACAGAATTTCCAAATACAAACATAGGGGCTACCGTTCCATGATCGGTGCCGGTACTCCCATTGGAATGAACTGTCCGACCAAATTCGGAGAGTGTAACCCCAACTACGCGGTCTCCTAAATTTTCGGCGTCCAAGTTTTTCATGAAGGTCACAATGGCATCGTTTACTTGTTTCAACAAGTAAGTATGCTGGCCCTTCGTTGAATCCGCGGTATCTACCTGTTTACTGTGTGTGTCAAAACCTGTTAATTGAACCATGTAAACCCGCGTCTTCAATCCCCCGGAAATGAGTTTCTGCACGATTTTAAATTGATAACCTAAATCATTTTCAGCAAATGCAAAAGGTGTTTTTCCTGATCGGTAAGCGGTTTGAACTAAAGATCCATAAATCTGTGATTGTTTGCCAATCAGTTGCAGATAGGCCAAACGTGACCCTTGAATACTCGTAGGATAAGTATTCACAAAGGGATTTAGCAAATTATAAAATTGATCCGGATTGGAATATATCAAACTCGTAAATCCTTTCTGCCCTTGAAATAATAAACTTGATTCGCCCCCTAATTCAATGGAAAGTGGATGCGGATTTTGGGGATTGGGATATGCATTGGGGTAGTCAGGATGTTGATTTTCGAGATAACGCGCCATCCAGCCCGAGCTCACGTATTGATCGGTATCTGTCCCCGACATCCATATGTCGGTCGAGCGGAAATGGGAGAAATTGGGTTTGGCGTAGCCAACCGACTGAACCACGGCCAATCTTTTTTCCTCGAGTAAACTATTCAAACCGGCCAAGGAAGGGTGAAAACCAAGACTAGAGCCTTTTACAGGTAGGTATTTGTTTTCAGGTAGAATGACGCTGGGGCGAATCGTTTTGAGTTGGCCATATTGCTCCAGTGGCATCAAGGTATTCAAGCCATCGTTCCCTCCATTCAGTCGAACAATCACTAAAATCTTATCTGCTTCCGCTGTTTGGGCGAGTAAATTGTTGAGTTCCCATTGCCCCAAACCCGGTAAAAAAGATGGGATGGCAGCTAAATGCGCCATGTTGTGTAAAAAATTCCGTCTGTTCATCCGCATAATTAAAATAGTTGGGTCTCCCCCAATTGATAGATTAGACTCATTCCGCGTGCGATACGGTTTTGAACCATCGAGCCGTTTTCGGCGGATGGGTTCGAGGCATATGCATTCCATGTGGATGTCCAATAGTCCAAATTGGGATTACCTTGCATAATCTGATTGATAATCAATTGCCTGTTTTCCGGGGTAATTGGCATGCCGATATGTCGGTCGACCAATTGATCGACTAATCCTGCCAAATCCCCAGGGTTCTTAAATTGTTTCAGGTAGCTAGGTAGATTGGCTCGCACTTGACCATAGGTTTTCGTTGCGCTATTGTAATATACCCCTTGCCCCCAGTTGAAAATGGCATCTGAGAATTGAGCTCTTTTGATGATTGTTTCGGAGTTAATCCAAAATAAATCGAAGGCGGGAGTTTGATAATAAGCGGGCCAACCGGATACACTCGGTGGATCGCCGATATTCATACCCATGCTCGTGATGTTATTTTGAATTCCATTTAATCGCTTGAAATCGTAATAAATTCCATCATTTCCCACGGGATATGGCTTGTACTGATTATCCAACAGCGGCAATTCGAATTCCTTTAAAATTCCACAGGCGAAATCGAGTGGAGATTTTATCATGGATTTGTAATGAATGCTGTCGAAAAAATGCTCGCTTGATAAGAGCGTTTTCAGGACGGGTAATACTTCGAATTTCGAATCTTTGAAGATCTTGGCTAAGGGGTTAATGATTAATTCTTCGGTGGATGCATCAATGTTGGGATTGACGAAGAAGCTGTAGATGCGCCGACAAATGTACTTCGACATTTCATCCGTTGCGCAAAGCATATCAATAGCCTCCCGAAGTTCGCCCTCCGCGCGATCAGGATTAGTTGACCCGGTGATTTTTCGGTTGCCGTAGAACTCGGAAAATTGCTTGTCACCGGTATCATGGACACTAAAATTGTTTTTCACGACAGCCCTGCCCTCCGTATTTTTTGTTTTCTCGTAATCGAATTGCCAGCCAGTTAATAAGCGAGCCATTTCAGCCACATCCTTTTCGGTGAATTTTGAATTTGGGCCCTTCCCCACCGTAAATAATTCTTGTAGCTCACGGGCATAATTTTCGTCGGGAGCATATTTATTGTTTTGATTTCCATTCAAGTAAATTAACATGGATGGGTCGATGGTCACTTGGTAAATCAATTCTTTAAAATTCCCGAGAGCCATTTTAAAAAGCGTATCGATGTAATGGAATGAATTTTTGGAAATGCCTGAATTTTGTATGGAGCTAACTAATAGGTTATTGTAAAACAACACCATACGCCACTGAATCGATGTCGATTGTTGGGTCATCTGTTTCAAGATCCAAGCCTTCAATGATACCCACCGAGCACCGGAGGAAACTTCCTCCTTGGCATTTACCCAAACAGCCCCTTTGGGAACCTCTGTTTTGATTTCATCAGGATTATCGAGATCCAAATAAAAATCATTGATGGGCAAATCAAAGGGCTTTTCGGGGCTTAAAATTAAGTCAATACTCGCGGAGAGCCCCAAGTTCTCTATTTTTTGAAAGTTTGAATGACTGTAACCTATTTGTGTTCGGTCAATTAAATGCCCTCTTTGTATCGCTCCAAATTCCCCTGTATAGACATTGAGCCCTTTAGTGGAATTTGTGCTTCGATTCTTATAAATTCCTATGCTTTCAAATGACACGTGCTCTTTTTCAAAAAGAGCAACTAAGTCGGGTTGAACCCATGGGCTTTTAGGAGTGATCTGGTTCATTGTATTTAAAAAATTTGTTTATTGCCGCCATGAAGCGTAGAGATTTTGTTCATCATATTTGTCCATCCATCGTTCTGGTCCACTTAGCGACAGCAATAAATTCGTGTAAGGATTCCACTGAACCCGTGGAAAACGTATCGGAAGCTGTAATAAAAGAGTTTGCAAGTGTTTCCACGAGATACAATGATGAAGGTTATTACATGCAGGGAAATGTGGTTTATGTGAACCTGTCAAATCCCAACTTGTCAAAACTAGGAAACAATTTAGGTTATGCCAATCTGTTAGATGCTGGGATACTTTTGTTGCGAATGGATTCGAACACGCTCAAGGCCTTTAGTAATTGTTGCCCACATCAAGGAAATCGTGCGGCTTGGGTATTCGAAAAGGGCCGATTTAAGTGTGAAAATCATGGGAATTCTTACAATGTCAATGAGATAAACACGGTTTCTTGCGCTTCCAATAGTATTTCCGGTGGATTGATTCGTTTTGAATTAATTCAATACAAAAATTACATTCGAGTAAGCAAATTGTGATGCCCCAAGGCACTCGATGAACCCTAATCCAAATGAGTCCAGGCTTGTCCAAATGAGTTCAAATGGTCCTACTTGGTCATGATTTTCAAAGACTTAAAGCTTTGTCGCTTCGTTGGATATTTTTACTAGGTATTTTCGTGTATATTGAAGTGTTATTCCTAGACTTCTATGCCAGCATCCATTCCAATTTCCTCCAATGAGAAAAAGTGGTTTTTGAAATTAATTCATGAAGTATACGGTTTTCAGATCGTTGACTCTTATGCTTGCCAACGCTTAAGTGAAGAGCTTTTATCACGATCCAAAATCTCAATTTCCTACAATACCATTCGCCGACTTTTTGGGATCATTAAAGGTTCCAATCAAGCCTCTCGATTTACCCTAGATTGCATCAGCAAAAGTTTGGGCTATTCCGATTTTTCTCATTTTCAAACGGCGGTTAATCAGTTGGAAATTGATTACGTCAACCAACTATTGATTCTCAATCGATTAAAAAAGCGTAAGGATTACGAAATCATCTTACGGATTGTTCAGGATTTTCAGTTTTCAAATTCAGATGAAATCTATCAGTTGAAATCCATTATTGATTTGTGTATCGATATTGAGAATTATGAACTTTTGGAGGGAATCTTTAACCTTGAGTTTAATCTTAAAAATGAAGATTTAGTGTGGAAATTATATGTTTCCTTTCAATCCATCTTTATCCAATGTAAACTCGGTAACCCAAAGATGATTTCCTTTATCGGTGGCTTAATGAGCACGAATGAAACAGCTCAACGTGTTTTGTTGCAATTATTTGTTGATGAAGATGCCCTTAATACCTATTATGGGGATTGGATTGAATTAGCTTCCATCGACTTGGTGGATGATATGGAAATGTTTAAGAGTTTGATGTTAATACAGCGCGCCATTTTAAACAAGCAAACGGGGATTGCCTTATCCCTATTGGAACGCTGTAATTTATTGCTCTCAACAAATGAGATTGATTTTCATCCCATTCTCAAAGGACGTTTAGCGGCATGGAATTATCTTTTATTAGGCCATAAGAGTCTATTCTTGAACTTGTTTGAAGAATTGAAAACGGTTCCGGACCAACTTTTCTGTCTTGTCTTCTTTTATCGACTATTGGTTGATTTTGATGCTGATATAACAGAAATTGATTTGATAGAACGATTTAGCTTTGATGACCGGATGATTTCCTCTCATTTCACCCAAAAAGAAAATTTAAACATTTACTACCTGCTCCGGGCGAGGTATTTTAAACAAAAAAAATATACTTTGGAAAAGGCTCAAGCACTTGGGAAATTTAATCCCCTATACAAGTACGCATGTTTATTCGATTGGGTGGATAAGCAGTTGGCCATTCTAAACTAACCAGATGGAATGACTTTAGGAATCCTGCTTGTTTTTTTGAGTTCTTGCTTCTTTGGAATCAGCAATTCCTATTGGAAAAAAGCAATCGGCGATAAACCTTTCCTTCCTATTTTGTTTATTCGCGGGCTATACTCAAGTATGTTTTTTTTAATCTGTTGTTTAATTGATTTTTACACCGGATTTTTTCAACCTTGGTTAGGTATCCCACCTTCGTTTAGCACTCAAGAATTCGGATTAAGCTTACTTTTATGCCTTTTTAGTACCTTGGGCCTTTATTTTTTTGTTAAATCCATCAAGGATTCCGAGGCCTCTTTGGTAATCCCACTTTCTTCGATGAATATTTTTGGTTTGATAACGGCCGTTTTTGTCTTGGGGGAAGCTTGGCGACAAACTTATACTTGGGCCTTGATTTGTGTATTCATTGGCATCTACTTGATTTATCGAAATGAATTACAATCTCATTCTAGTCAATCATTTTGGCGCGCGCTGAAAGGAGGATTATTGGCTTCTTTTTTTTGGGGTGTTTCCTACACACTCTTTAAATATCCCATAGCTTGGTTGGGCATTCTTCGATTTAGCTTTTTGTTGGAATTTAGCGTAAGCATGCTCATTGGGGTATTACTCTGGAGGTCAAAAGATTCTTTGCGTTCTTGCGAACAGGGACCTATTCGTTTTTTGGCTATATGCCTAATTGGCGGATCTGTTTTTTTGCATTTGTCCTATCAGTTCACCGATTTTACCAAAATCATATTTGCCGGAAAGTTTCAATTAATTTTTTCAATTATTGCCGCAAAAGTATTGTACGGTGAATCGATAGGTTGGTACCGACTAGCCGGAATCGGATTTTTGTTTTTATCAATTTACTTGATTTTTTAAAGACAGAATTTAAGTCCCTCATTTTTCGAGCGTAAATGTCATTCAAGTACTACAAACCGTATGTCGACCGCAAAGCCGCAAAATTCGATTTGATCTCGTCGAAACTTAAGGCTCGATTATAAACCCGCATGCTGTAATAGGTTCCCGGACAAAAGTCTTGTGCTGAGGTTCCTGCGTTATTGTGTCTTGCACCAAAATAGAGGCCATTCGTACTCAATCCTCCTACCGGGGCGGCGAATGTCCCTGTGCCAACTTGCGCACCATCTTTATACAAAACATAACTCGTACCCGTAACCACATAATCCCAGATGTGGACGGTGTTGTAGTTGTCTATATTTACCGAAGATTGACCTGTGGCACTTCCTATATCAATC